>Ga0316207_10005224_pt1 | contig 10877 bp, 7 predicted proteins | sample 6weekpyrite_MG_FD_204943 | JGI IMG/M metagenome (GOLD analysis project Ga0316207, IMG submission 204943) | Microbial mat bacterial communities from mineral coupon in-situ incubated in ocean water Damariscotta River, Maine, United States -... | ecosystem: Environmental > Aquatic > Marine >...
GTAAAAAAAGGCTCAAAGATTCGGCTAATTTTGTCTTTTGGAATACCTGAACCTGTATCTTCAACTTCAACCCACACACCGTCACCCTCTGTGCCCGTTGTGATAGTGATGGTGCCATGCTCCTCAATCGCATGAGCGGCATTGACAAACAGGTTCATAAACACCTGGTTGATTTGTGATGAGAGGCACCTAACCTCTGGAATGTTACCGTAATTCTTCACCACATCTGCCTTGTACTTGATCTCGTTGTTAACCACATTCAAGGTGCTATCGATGCCCTTGTGAAGATCAACATATTGCCATTCAGCTTCATCCACATGTGAAAAGTCCTTGAGGTCCTGAACGATCTTCTTGACCCTATCCAGACCTTCTTTCGACTCGCTCAAAAGATCAACAAGATCTTCCTTGAGATAACCGATATCCACCTTTTCTTTTGTCTGCATCAGCGCACCAACCAATGCATTGTCACTATCAAGCAATGGCTCACACACCTCATATGCCGCTAACATATTTAGCAATTCATCGATATAACCTGTCAGTGCAGAAAGATTTGAGTTGACGTAACCAACGGGGTTGTTGATCTCATGGGCCACCCCTGCAGCAAGTTGTCCAACTGCGGCCATCTTTTCAGATTGCAGCAATTGATTCTGGGCCTCTTCAAGCTTAGTGTTCAGATCAGAAAGTTTGTTGCGCTGTTTTATCAGTGAACCTGAGGTCCGTAACAATTTTTTTTGATATGCCGCAGTATTGGTGGAGTCAAATACAGACAGGCAGACATGCGTGACATTGCCGGAGTCATCAATCATCGGTGAGAAGGTACAATCCTGCTGCATCCATTTATCACCGCCAATCACTGAATGGGTGTTGGGAAATTTAAACAGAAAAGGACGGTACTCCCATGAAGTGAAAGCAAGATTTTTTAGCAAAAATACACTATCAATCTTTTTCTTGATACCACTACCCTTTAGGTCAGGAAACATCTCGAAAAAATTTTTCCCTTTAATATCTGTCTCAAGGATATTGCTGTGAATCTGCATGAAACGATTCCAGAAAACAATGTTGCATTCAGTATCCAGAATTACCATGCCAGCATTGATTTGGCTGGCAGCCATATTCACCAAACGAGAGGTTTCTTCATTCATGCTGATTATAACTCTTCGAGCAACTGGTCCAGCTTTTGAACCAGGGGTTGAAAACTGTCTTCCGATAGAAAGATCAACATATCACTGGTAAAGTCATATTTTTCAAGTGTTAACCGTATTTCCATGATCATTGCATAGCGCCACTTGACTGTTCCCGGTTTGAAAAACGTTTCAATAGAGGTGTTTGTTGAGACGATGCTTGGTGCAGTATAACTAACAGCCATTTCAATCTGGGATGCAATGCCATTCAGACTTGCCCCCATCAAGATACTGCAAACATCCATTAACATCTCTTTCTCATTACTGCTTGTCATCTCGCCTTCATAGCCCATAAGGGCACCCAGTTCTTTTACGCCACTATTGTTGAACAAGGCAACGCCTTCGCCTCTGAGTTGCCCTGAAAATGGCTGGCGTAGAACGGTCATTTTTTCGTTGCAGGGAAAATTTTCAGCAAGGGCCTGATTTAATCCCGATACATCGCATAAATGAAATTTGGGAATAGACAGCTCAACAAATGTGTCAAAAAGTTTTGATAATGAGCTGCCTGCCTGCCCCATAGCAATATTGACGACTTCTTGCAGGGCGTCCCGGCGGTCCTCATCAAATAGTTCTTTTATTTGATTCATAGCAGTTTCAGCTCCTGGACAACCTTCTTAACATCCCCGTGATCCATTGGTTTTTGGATGAAGGCGCGGGCTCCTAGGCCGATTGCCCGTTCGTAGGCCTCAGTTTGAACATCGGCACTTATTACAATGACCGGCACTTTGGTTTCTTCTTTCTGAAGTGCAGCTAGTACACCAAAGCCATCCAGCTCGGGCATGGTCAGGTCCAGGAAAATGACATCAGGGTTTTTTTCGTGAAAAATCTCAAGTGCCTCAATACCATTGGCAGCCTGAAAAATAGGAACATCCCATTCTTCTGGTAAGGACCTGATTACAAGTTTTCGTGACATCTTAGAGTCATCAACAACAAGTATAGAATTGATCATTATTATTCACCGATCTTATGCAGTTAATTAGACTTCAAAATTCATTTTTTACTAGGCAGTCTTACCAACCATAAGAATTTAGAGGTTATAGTTGGCAAGCATGCCCTTGCTAGCTCTGAACCAAAAGGCATCACGCATTTGCTTTCTAAGTGTGACGCATTTAGTTCTATCGGCAACTATTTGAAGAACTCTAGATATGATTCGAACAGAAAGTCGGTGATGTAAAATCATGCGTAAATTAACATGATTGGCCTTATTACCAGGGCCAAAAAAACACCACGTAAAGAAATGTTTTGTCGCCTGGTTTCAAGTGATTCTAATGCCAATTATTATGTTTGTATTGTAGATTATGATGTTGTTGGTGAGCAGACTTGGCTATAACATCGGCAAATGAAAATAAAAGCTAGAACCGAGACCTTCTTTAGTGTCGAACCCGATGGTTCCATTCATTTGTTCGATGATGGTTTTGCTGATGGAAAGGCCAAGTCCTGTACCTCCCTGGGAGCGAGTATCTGAGGCGTCAACCTGGGTGAATTTTTCAAACAAAATAGCTTGGAAATCCTCTGGTATTCCGGGACCATGATCCGTGACACTAACATGGTAGTGTTCATCGCACCTTTCAAGCTTGATGCTAACTACATCTCCACTGGGTGAGAATTTTGATGCATTAGAAATCAGATTAGCCATTACCTGGGAAAAACGCTCTGGATCAACACTGACTCTGGCATTTGCTAATTTGGTTTTGAATTCAAGTCCTATATTTAGCTGGTCTGCATAGGCCTGGTTGGTTTCTATGGAATTTTTCAGCAAGGCTATTAGGTCAACCTCTCGCATGTTGAAAGGCATCTTGCCAGCTTCAAGTTTTTCAATATCGAGTATGTCGTTGATGAGATGTAATAAACGATCACTATTGCGTTGACTGATCTCCAGAAGTCGGTTGGCTTTGCTAGGTAACTCACCGGCCATGCCTCCGAGAATCAATCCTAGTGAGCCATTAATTGCAGTCAGTGGAGTTCGCAATTCATGACTCACAGTTGAAACAAACTCATCTTTCAAGGCATCCACTTTTTTGCGCTCAGAGATATCACGGACCGTTGCTAAAATGACATCGCCATTGAGTATGCTTATGCGTTGAGCGTATACCTCGGCATCAAAATATTTATCCTGATGAGGCCGCCGTGCACGCCATTCAAAAAACATGCTTTTACCATCACTGACTTGGCGTAAGATTTCAGCGAAGTTTTGTTCTTGCTTCCCTGGTTCAGAAAAATCATCAGCAATGGTCATGTTGACAGCCTCATCTTTTGTCACTGCAAACATTTCCAGCATGCGTTTATTCACATCTATAATTGAGCCATCCAGGTTATGGATGAATATGGCGTCATAAACGCTATCAAAAACACGGCGTAAGGCATCTTCGGATGCACTGAGCGCTTGTTCTGCACGTTTGCGCTCAAATAGTTCATGTTTGAGCTCTTGAGTACGTTGGCGTACTTGGCGCTTTAAAGCAATATTCCAGGAAAGAATGGCACCAATAATAAATAAAACAATGAGTATGCCGGCAATGATCAAGAATTGTCGATCAGGTACCCAGGTGACATCGGGCTTAAACCCTACCCAGCGTTTGATGATTGTCTTATTTTGATCTGGAGAAATGGTATCGAGTGCCTTCTGAAAAATTACCGCCAACTCAGGCCAGTCTGAGCGAATGGCAAATGCATAACGACCAAAATAACCGCTTTCACCCGCCACTCTAAGGTTGGTAATGCCTTCTTTCTCCATGGTGTAGGTCGCCGTGGCCAGGTTGGCAACCATGGCATCGACCATGCCAAACGAAACTTTTTGCAGCCCAGTTTTCATATTAGGGACAAGATCCAGTTCGAGATCAGGATGATTATTACTGAGATGGTCCTGCCAGATGTAACCTGATATCACAGCAACTCGCAGGCCTTTTAGTTTTTCTAAATTCAGTGTCGCATCGACGTCTTTGCGGACAATAATCACACCCGGTAACTTGATATGTGGTGTAGTGAAGTTCATATACTCACGACGCTGTGGGCTCTCGGAAGCAGCACCAAACATATCGATATTGCGTGCTTGAGCAGCATTTAGCACATCATTCCAGCTATCCAGCTTTTCAATCTGAATGGTAATCCCTAGAATTTCTTCCACCTGCTGGGTGTAATCAGCGGCAATGCCCTGATAATCACCGTTTTCATCCAGGTATTCGATAGGGGGGAAATCAGGGTCTGGGCCCAGTTTTATTACGGGGTGAGAGTCAAGCCAGTCTCGTTCTTGCGGCGTTAAAATATCGTGTTTTTTTGCATCGATTGCAAAAATCCATCCTGGGGATAGTATTAATATAATAAATAACAAATATTTAATTGCCGATTTCCGGGGTGAAAATCTTAAATGAATGTATTTATGCTTGTTGATGCCAGTCAACACAGTGTTTTTAAAAACCCTTTGCTAGGCATGTCGGTATGCATTGATAGCTTTGCTCATACCTTATGTCTCGGCCTAGAGATGCTGATCTGAAGCCTCAAGAATGGATTTTAATCTCTGAGGGTGTAATTCCCCGTGGCTTGCCACGCTGAATAAAGTTGTTGAGATGAGAATCAAAGATTCTCGGGCAACTCCTTAGTAATAGCCCGTCAGCTTGCTGCGGGGTAATTTATGATAGTGTAATAGAAAAATTACAATGAGTCCTGGATTTCCAAAGAAGGAATGGTGGGCGTGTATTGGTCGCTAAGGAATAGTGCTATTTGGAGTTCTGTTTTTGCGCTAGTGGTTCATAGGGAGGGCTGGTTACAGGAGCGTTATTATTAATCGTTGTATAAGTATTGTCATGATATAACTCACTTTTGCCTACACTCAGAATCTCGAAACCAAAAACGTAAAGAGTTTGTTGAAGCCATTATTATCAGGAAAGAGCCAGTTGCATTGGCCGCTCGCGTTTTTAGTATTCCACTAAGAACCGCTTTTAACTGGTTGGCTCGTTATCGCAATGGTGGCTGGCAAGCCTTAAACGAAAAGTCTAAGCAAGGACGTCCCAAAAAAAACTTTCAGGTGGCTGAGAATTGTGAGGGAACAAGGAATCGACGCTTTGCTCCCAAAGCCGGGGTGAGGGCGAGCGCTGAGTGATTTTGAAGCTGAAGAAATTAAACGCTGGATACTTGGCGGTGACCCTCATCAATATGGATTTGATTTTGGATGGTGGGCACGTCAGATCGTGTCTGACTTGATGAAAGATAGATTAAACATAGAGCTTGGCGTAACAGCTGTTGGCGATTTACTTCATCGTGTTGGACTCACACCTCAAAAACCGATGCGCCGGGCCTATCAAAGAGATGCTACTGAAATACAAGCATGGAAAGAACAGAACTATCCAGAAAAAAAGAAAAACGCCAAGAAAGAAAGGGCGGAGATATTCTGGCTGGATGAAGCATCCATACGTTCTGATGATCCACTCATGAGAACCTGGGGGCTGAAAGGCCAGACGCCGACAGTCAGATGAGCTAGTTTGGAATTATATTCGACAGACAGGAACGTCAAGATCCCCGCTCAAGAAAGGCGAATCACATTGGGAGCGTACATTTATTGATTTGGAACTAATCGCTCAGGATAAGGCTTTTGTAAAATCATTCATTTAGAAATGAAACGGTATCCTTTGCTGCTGACTAGGTGGTAATTAATTGCTTAGCCAACGCCGCCTCAATAGAATCTCCATCCAAACTACTTTCTATTAGCTAGGTTCACAAACCCTGGCAGGGTGATTCTGAATTTTGTTCCATCCACATCTGAGTTGGCCACAATCGTACCGTCATGCGCTTCGACGATAGATTTAACGATGGCCAGCCCCAGTCCTGCTCCCTCACCGCTGCGTTGGCGCGATGGGTCGGTGCGATAGAAGCGGTCGAACAGTTTGGGCAGGTGTTCGGCGGGGATGGGGGTTCCGGGGTTTTGAACCACGATCAGTACATCGCTGTCGACGTGGCTGAGTGTGACGGCGACTTTGTTATCTGCCGGGGAGTGGCGCACGGCATTGGATAGCAGATTGCTGAGTGCGCGGCGCAGCATTAGACGGTCACCCTGGACGTGGGCATCACCTTTAAGTGTCAACGAAACATGACACTCTTCCGCCCAGGCTTCGTAGTAATCAAACAGGTTACTCAGTTCACTTTTCAGATCGATTGTTTCTGCATTGAGTGGATTGAGGTCGTTGTCGGCCTTGGCCAGGAAGAGCATATCTCCGATCATCTGCGCCATGCGTTCGTACTCTTCCATATTGGAGTAGAGAATTTCCTGATACTCATTGGCATCGCGCGCCTGAGAGAGGGAGACCTGGGTTTGGGTCATCAGGTTGGTCACCGGCGTACGTAATTCGTGGGCAATATCGGCAGAAAAATTGGACAACCGGGTGAAGGCCTCTTCCATGCGTTGCAGCAGGTCATTGAATGACTGCGCCAGCTCGGTGAGCTCAGCCGGAACAGTGTCGGCATCAATACGAGTGTTTAACTCGTTGGCACTAATTTGGCTGATCTGCTCGACGATACGGTGTAATGGGCGATGGCCCTGCCGCACAGCGATCCAACTCATCAGCCCCATGATGATAATGCCGCAGATAACCATCAACCAAAGGGTGTAATGAAAGTTCTTGAGAAAATGGAGATGAAAGTCGATAGCGATGGCGACAATGACGGTATAAGGACCGTTAGTTTTACCGGCGACCTGTTGAAAAAGAACACGGTAGTTGTGTTTGGAGTCGTTCCACTGTTGTATGTCCCCTTGCGAGAGCTGATCGGGGGCTGGCAGCGGCATCAAGGAAAGATCCGGTCCGGGGCTGCTATATAACAATTTCCCCGATGCGTCGCTGATATACAGCAATGGGCCGTGATGCCCCACCAGGATGTCATCGAAACGTTGTTTGACTCGTTTCAGATCATGTTTGGGTTGCAGCGTGGAGAGCGACTGCTCCACTGCTTGGGCGATCACCTTGAGTTCCTTAATGTCTTGCATCGCAAAGTGCTCTTCGATAGACCGTTCGATGATCCAGCCGAAGGCCAGCAGCACCACTGTGGCGACGGTGCTGAATAATAACGTCAGCCGCAACGTCAGGGAGGTGGGGGGCCTCATCTATGAATTGCCGTCGGGTGTGTCGATCATGTAGCCCATGCCGCGGACGGTTTGAATCAGCTTGAGATCAAAATTGTCGTCGATCTTGCCGCGCAGGCGGCGGATGGCGACATCAATAACGTTGGTGTCGCTGTCAAAATTCATATCCCAGACCTGGGAGGCGATCAGGGAACGGGGTAGCACTTCTCCCTGGCGGCGCACCAGTAGTTCCAGTAGCGAAAACTCCTTGGCGGTGAGGTGGATGCGCTTGCCGCCACGGCTGGCACGATGGCGCGCCAGATCCAGCTCAAGATCAGCGATGCTGAGGCTCAATTCTGCAACAGGGCTTGCGCTGCGGCGCAACAAGGTGCGCACACGCGCCAGCAGTTCGGCGAAGACAAAGGGTTTGACAAGGTAATCGTCCGCGCCCAGCTCTAGCCCTTTAACACGGTCATCAATGCTGTCACGGGCGGTTAGAAACAGTACGGGCACCGTCTTATCGGCTTCGCGCAACGATTTCAGAATTTGCCAGCCATCTACGTCCGGCAACATCACATCGAGAATCAATAGGTCATAGCGTTCCGTCATCGCCAGATGGTAGCCATCCAGCCCGTTATGGGATAGATCGACGACAAAACCTGCCTCGCTCAATCCCTGTTTGAGATATTCTCCAGTTTTGACTTCATCTTCGACAATTAAAAGTTTCATAGCTAAGGACGCTAACCCATGTGATCTGTCATGAGCGTGACAGTAACATTACAAAATTGTAATGCAAGTGTCACCTTAACGACAGTCTAGCTCATCTATTGTTGAGCAACTGGAATACTCGTGGAGAAATTAATTTGGATTTTCGATCTCGATATCGGCTCAAGTCGCCCGTGAGCATGCTGTTGGCCAGTGCACTAATTTTAGGTGTAAATATCGTGCAGGCAGCGGATGTGCTGTCTTTAAATAAAGCGGTTGCCGAGGCCTTGGCCGCCAATCCCGGCCTTGCTGCTATTGACGCACGAGCCAGGGCGCTGGCCGAGATTCCAGATCAGGTCGAGGCACTGTCCGACCCCAGTTTGTCAGTTAATATTGCCAATCTGCCACTGGATAGTTTCTCCTTTACTCAGGAGGGTATGACACAGTTTCAGGTGGGCATTACTCAGGCCCTACCCTATCCGGGCAAGTTGGCTTTGCGTTCCCAGGCGGCAAGCCAGGAGGCCAAGGCTGCTGAGTCAGACCTGGAAGAGCGGCGGCTGCAACTGGTGCGTGACGTCAAAACCGTGTGGTGGAATCTCTTGTATCTGGATCGGGCGCTGGAGGTCATTGCCCGCAACCAGATTCTGCTGGCGCAGTTCGTCAACGTGGCAGAGACGCGCTATACGGTTGGCCGGGGCCTGCAACAAGACATTCTGCTGGCGCAATTGGAGTTATCCAAACTGAGTGACAGCGCTATTCGCGTTCAGAATATGCGTGAAAATGAGAGCGTGCGTCTGAATGTGTTGATGGATCACCCTGCAGCCGAAATCATACAGCTTCCTAGCTCGGTCGATGAAGCACTACTTACCCCTGTGAATGCGGAGGTGTTGCAGCAGCGAGCGATCGAAGTACGCCCGAGCCTCGCCGCGCAGTCCGAACGCATGGGCGCGGCGCGCAGTCGTGTTGATCTGGCGAAAAAGGATTACGCACCTGATTTCAAAGTGGGTGCGGTGTACGGCCTGCGTAACGGCAATAACCCCGATGGCAGCAGCCGTGCCGATATGGGATCTGTCATGTTCAGTATGAATCTCCCCCTCTATACGGGCAGCAAGCAGGATCGCGCCGTTGATCAGCGTAATGCCGAGTGGATGCAGCAAAAATACCGGCTACATGATCAACGTAATCAGGTGGCCTCGCAAGTACAGCAGGCGGTTATCGATTATCAGCGTGCTGGTGAGCAGGTGCAGCTGTTTCAGCAGCAGATTATTCCCCAGGCACGCCAGACAGTGGACGCCATGCTGGCGGGATACCAGGTAGGCAAGGTTGATTTTCTGAATCTGGTGCGCAGCCAGACCACTCTTTATGACTATGAAACCCAATATTGGAAGGCCTTGAGTACCGCCAATCAGGCGCTGGCGCGATTAGTTGCCGCTGTGGGTGAGGAGAATGTTTATGAATAAGAATACGGTTGCAATTGCGGTGGTCGCTTCACTGGGGATTGGCTTTGGTGGCGGCTATTTTCTCACCGGCTCAAACAGTTCGGAACAGATGGCGGCAAGTCAGACGCCATCCGGTGAACGCAAGGTACTGTTTTATCGCAATCCCATGAATCCGGCCATTACCTCGCCGGTGTTCATGCAGGACGAGATGGGTATGGATTACATCGCTGTTTATGCGGATGAAGATAAACCTAAAGAGAAAGAGGTGCTCTTCTACCGCAATCCGATGAACCCAGCCATCACTTCGCCAGTGTTTATGCAGGATGAGATGGGGATGGACTACATCCCGGTTTATGCCGATGGCGGCGGTGGTGATGAAGCCGCTGGTACGGTCACGATTGATCCGGTCACAGTACAAAATATTGGTGTGCGCACAACAATGGCTGAAACCCGCGATCTGTCACGGGCACTCAATGGCTTGGGCCGGGTTGATTTCAACGAGGAACGTCTGGCTCGCCTGCATCCCAAAACTTCCGGTTGGATCGAGGCGTTGAGGATTGATGAGACCGGCAAGCACGTCAGCAAAGACACCATCCTGCTAGGCATCTACTCCCCCGACTTGGTGGCCGCGCAGCAGGAGTATCTGGTGGCGCTTAATAACTGGGAAGCAGTGCGTGACAGCGCCGCTTCGCAAATGAAAAGAAGCGCCAAGACCATTCTCGAAAGTGCCCGCGAACGCCTGCAGTTGTTCGACGTGCCAGCTCACCAGATCAAAGAGTTGGAGCAGCGTCGCAAGATCAAAAAACAGCTCCATATCCATTCGCCTTTTGAAGGTCAGGTTATGCATATTGGTGCGCGGGAAGGGCAATATGTTACGCCAAAAGATGAACTTTACCTCGTCGCCGATCTGAGTCGCATCTGGGTCAATGTGGATGTGTTTGAAGATGAATTGAGCTGGCTGAAGCTGGGGGATCGTGCCGAGATGCGCGTAAGGGCTGAACCAGGGCGAACCTACGAGGGTAAGATCACCTTCATACACCCGATCCTGAACCCGAAAAGCCGTACGGTTCAGGTACGGCTGGAGTTCGATAATACAGATCTGTCACTCAAGCCGGGCATGTTTGCCAACGTCACGCTCTATGTCGATTCTCAGCCGAGTGCTGTTGTCGTGCCTAGCGAAGCGATCGTGCGTTCCGGCAGCCGCGAGCAGGTGTTCGTGGTGCGTGAGCCAGGTAAATTTGAACCGCGCGAAGTGACGCTGGGGGTGAGCGCTGAGGGACTGACTCAAATCTTGTCCGGCGTTGAAGCGAGTGAGCAGGTGGTGACCTCCAGCCAGTTCCTTATCGACTCCGAATCCAAGCTGCGCGAAGCCACCGCCAAAATGATGGAGGCCATGGCGGGCGGGAGTGGCAGTGCCGATGTAGATATGAGTGATATGGATATGTCAGATATGGATGACATGGAAATGGACGACATGGACATGTCCATGGATGAAATGGACATGGGGGA
>Ga0316207_10005225_pt1 | contig 10872 bp, 7 predicted proteins | sample 6weekpyrite_MG_FD_204943 | JGI IMG/M metagenome (GOLD analysis project Ga0316207, IMG submission 204943) | Microbial mat bacterial communities from mineral coupon in-situ incubated in ocean water Damariscotta River, Maine, United States -... | ecosystem: Environmental > Aquatic > Marine >...
AATCGATCATTCTCAGCTTGTTGCGCGTCGAGTTGTTGTCGCAACTGCCAGACCTCGGCAAAACTACCTTCACCAAACCACAGGGTCAGCTGCAGTGCGATAAAGAGTGCAAGTAACCCCGCAATAAGCAGTTTCATACCGGTCTGGCAACCCTCATGTCATTCGATCACTACTTCAGGTTATAAAATGCATCCTGTCCGGCATAGGCAGCCTTGTCACCAAGTGCTTCTTCGATACGCAGTAACTGGTTGTATTTCGCGATACGATCTGTGCGTGACAGTGAACCCGTCTTGATCTGGCCGCTAGCTGTTGCCACAACAAGGTCCGCAATCGTGGTATCTTCCGTCTCACCACTACGGTGGGAAACGACTGCCGTGTAGCCTGCGTCATGCGCCATCTTGATCGCAGCAAGTGTCTCGGTCAATGTACCAATCTGGTTGACCTTGATAAGAATAGAATTACCGATAGACTTGTCGATACCTTCTTGCAGTATTTTAGTATTGGTCACAAACAGGTCGTCTCCAACAAGCTGAACCTTGTTACCAAGTTTCTCGGTGAGGATCTTCCAGCCGTCCCAGTCACCTTCATCAAGACCATCTTCAATGGACAAAATTGGGTATTTGTCACACCAGTCCGCGAGGTAATCGACAAACTCGGCCGAGGTCAGTGACTTGCCTTCTGATTCGAGCACGTACATACCGTCTTTGTAGAATTCAGAACTTGCCGCATCCAGCCCGATAAAGATGTCTTCACCCGCCTTGTAACCGGCACGTTCAATCGCTTCGAGGATCACCTGGATAGCTGACTCGTTGGAAGGCAGATCGGGTGCAAAGCCCCCTTCATCACCCACCGCAGTATTCAGGCCTTTTTCACTCAGTACAGACTTGAGTGCGTGAAACACTTCCGTCCCGTAGCGGACGGCCTCGGAAAGACTTGGTGCTCCCACAGGCATGATCATAAATTCCTGCAGGTCGACACTGTTATCTGCATGCTCGCCACCATTGATGATATTCATCATTGGTACAGGCATCGAGTATTTACCTGTACACAGGTATTCGTACAAAGGCTTGTCTGACTGAATCGCCGCCGCCTTGGCAACTGCCATCGATACGGCCAACAAGGCATTCGCACCGAGGCGACCTTTGTTATCGGTGCCATCAAGGGCGATCATTTTTTCATCAATCGCCTGTTGTTCACTTGCGGCCATACCGACAAGCGCATCTGCGATCTCACCGTTGACATTGGCAACTGCGTTCATGACACCTTTGCCACCGAAACGGCTTTTGTCACCGTCACGCAGTTCCACGGCTTCACGTGAACCGGTTGAGGCTCCGGAAGGTACTGAGGCACGCCCCATTACACCTGAAACCAGTGTGACGTCGACTTCTACCGTCGGGTTACCACGTGAGTCGATAATTTGTCGACCATGAATTTTTGCTATGTTCATTTCATCAGCCATTGCTGCAGAAACTCCAGAATTAAAGATTAAAGAAAAGGGTTTACATATTCGCTTCTGCAAAACCGGCCGCTTTTACACCACGGTCAATCTGCACAAGCACTTCAAGTAGTTCTTTCATTCGCCCGAGCGGCCAGGCATTCGGGCCATCGCTCAGTGCAACATCAGGATTCGGGTGGGTTTCCATGAACAGTCCGGAAACACCTGCTGCAACCGCCGCACGTGCCAGTACAGGTACATGTTCACGCTGCCCACCTGAGCAACTGCCCTGCCCGCCAGGAAGTTGTACGGAATGCGTTGCATCAAAAACAACCGGGCAACCCGTTTCACGCATCACCGCCAGTGCACGCATATCTGAAACCAGGTTGTTATAGCCAAACGACACGCCACGATCACAAACCATAATCTGGTCATTACCCGCCGCGCGTGCCTTGTCGACCACGTTCTGCATATCCCACGGTGCAAGAAACTGGCCTTTCTTGATATTCACAGGCAATCCCTGAGAGGCGACCGCCTGGATAAAGTTGGTCTGGCGACATAGGAACGCAGGTGTTTGCAGAACATCTACCACATCCGCCACTTCATTTAGCGGGGTATCTTCGTGAACATCTGTGACAACCGGTACACCAATCTTGTCTTTCACCACCTGCAGGATACGGAGGCCTTCTTCCATACCAAGCCCGCGGAAACTTGATGCGGATGAGCGATTTGCCTTGTCAAACGATGACTTGTAAACGAACGGGATACCCAGCTGCTCACAAATCTCTTTCATTTTACCTGCCGTATCAAGTGCAAGTTGTTCGCTCTCGATTACACAAGGTCCTGCTAACAGGAACAGGGGCTGGTCAAGACCAACCTCGTGTCCACATAACTTCATGCGACATCCTTTGTACCAGTCATGCTGGTTTTATGTTCACGTGCGGCCTTGATAAACCCGATAAACAGTGGGTGGCCATCGCGTGGTGTAGATGTAAATTCAGGGTGGAACTGGCAGGCGACATACCACGGGTGGCTATCGATCTCGACCATTTCTACCAGCTTGTCATCAATAGATTTTCCTGCGATGCGCAGGCCTGCTTTTTCAAGTTGTTCAAGGTAGCCATTATTAAATTCGTAGCGGTGACGATGACGTTCAACAATCACGTCTTCACCATACATTTCACGACTGCGACTGCCTTCAGCGAGACTGCATTTCTGACCGCCAAGGCGCATCGTACCGCCCATGTCAGAATTCTCATCGCGCTGTTCAAGCTGACCATGTTCATTGACCCATTCGGTAATGAGTGCAATGACAGGGTTTGGTGTCTCTGTATCAAACTCGGTACTATTGGCGCCATCAAGGCCTGCAACATTTCGCGCGTAGTCGATCACTGCCACCTGCATACCCAGACAAATTCCGAAATACGGGACATTATTTTCGCGTGCATACTGGGCGGTGCGAATTTTACCTTCTACGCCGCGTTCACCAAATCCACCGGGTACCAGGATCGCATCCATTCCTGAAAGACTGGCACCGTTGTCTTTTTCAATATCTTCAGAGTCAAAGTAAGAAATATTCACACGGGTGCGGGTATGCATACCTGCATGAATAAGTGACTCAGATAAGGACTTGTAGGACTCGGTCAAATCAACATACTTGCCGACCATCGCAACATTAACTTCCATTTCAGGATTGTCCATTGCGTTGGTCACGGCATCCCACTGACTCAGATCAGCCGGCTTGACCTCCATTTGCATCTTTTCGACGACGATATCGTCCATGCCCTGTTCATGAAGGGCACGTGGGATCTTGTAAATACTATCGATATCTACAGCCGATATCACGGCACGTTCGGGTACGTTGGTAAAGAGCGCAATCTTGCGACGTTCTTCTTGCGGCATTTCTTTTTCTGAACGACACATGAGAATGTCCGGCTGAATACCGATACTACGTAGTTCTTTAACCGAGTGCTGGGTCGGTTTGGTCTTAACCTCACCCGCCACAGAAATATAAGGCAATAATGTCAGGTGAATGAACAGACTGTGTGTATGCCCCAGCTCAATACCGAGTTGACGAATCGCTTCGAGAAATGGCAAAGATTCGATATCACCCACCGTGCCGCCAATTTCAACCATGGCAACATCTGCATCACCTGCACCTGCCCGTACGCGACGTTTGATCTCATCGGTAATATGCGGGATCACCTGCACGGTACCGCCCAGGTATTCACCTCGGCGCTCCTTGCGGATCACGCTGTCATAAACCTGACCCGTAGTGAAGTTATTGCGCTTGCCCATGGTTGTGCTGACGAAACGCTCGTAGTGTCCCAGGTCGAGATCGGTCTCCGCACCATCATCGGTCACATAGACCTCACCATGCTGAAATGGACTCATGGTGCCAGGATCGACATTAATATAGGGATCCAGCTTCATCATGGTCACTTTCAGACCACGGGACTCAAGAATGGCGCCCAATGAAGCCGAGGCAATGCCTTTCCCCAAAGAAGAAACTACACCGCCTGTAATAAAAATAAATCTGGTCATTGATAGGAAATTCCCGTCGAATTAGTGGACAAAACGTGTGTTGCCGGACGGGATTACAAGATACCAGAACCCCCGGTATTACTCAATGAGAAGCTGAGTTTCAGACCACGTTATTGTCAAAAATAGTCAAAAAATAGTCAATCCTTGCTTGTTAATTTACTGGGGTCCATTCCAGCTCAAAACCGGTTTTATCGGCTGTCGCGACAAACGGTTCACAAATACACACACCTGGAATTGCCGCAAGCTCATTATCGACGAACAATAAGGGCATTCGGTTTCTCAGCCAGGGGGGAATACCGGCCTGCTGGAAGAGCTTCTTCAGGCTGGTATGGTGTAATTTACCCTGTGGACGACAGGTTTCACCGCCGTGACGGAAACGCAGCTCAGTATGGGCATTGGTCTGCGGATCGATACAAATACCCTTACCCTTTACAGGGTGTGACAATAATATGCCCGTTGTGCCCGGTAGTCTAAGGGCCTGACCCGGTATCCAGTCCATACAAATACTGTCATCAAATGCTTGCAGGGGTGACATGGCATACAGCCGCTCCCGGTAACGCCTGACTTCCCCCCCCTGCCACTGCACATGCGGGTTTCGGTCTTGTGCGGCATTAAACATATCATGCTGTAATTGTTCCAGCTTTCTTGCCGAAGGCAGTGCCAAGCCTAGCCCCGATAACCAGTATCGCAATACATTGCGTTGCCGTGGCAATGATAAAACCGCTACCCCGGTCATCGCCAGGCTGCCTGACTCATCGACAAGCCCTTCACAATCTTGCCTCGCCATTTCATCCAGCAGTTGATGTGCTTCTGCCTGCTGTGACGCAACCCGTGACAAGGTCGCATCTAGCGATGGCCAACGTTCACGTAAACCCGGCATGAGCGTTTGTCGGAGAAAATTCCTGTCAAATCCGGTATCAGCATTTGATGGGTCTTCGATCCACGCTAGCCCGTGTGTCCTTGCGTAAGCCAAAAGTTCGGCATGAGAGACTGACAATAGCGGTCTGAAAAGCACCCCCTTGCCTAACTCACTCGAGATTGGCATGGCTGATAAACCACGCGGTCCTGCTCCACGTAATGCCTGTAACAGGAAGGTCTCAGACTGGTCACGACAATGTTGCCCTGTCATCAACACATCACCGTCTGCTAGCAGTTCGGTAAATGCCGCATAACGCGCATCACGCGCCACTGCCTCAGGACTCTGGCCCCGTTCATGCGCTGCATCCACACTCATAATTGTTAGTGGGACATCAAGCTGCTGACAAATATGCTGACAATGAGTAGCCCACTCGCCTGACTGCGAATGCAAACCGTGGTTAACGTGGACCGCACAAAGGTCAAACCTGGATGTGTCACGTAACACCGCCATTGCATGCAACAACACGTGAGAATCCATGCCGCCACTGTATGCAATCCAATAGCGTTTTGGCATAACTGACAGGCGTTGCCTGCATGTGCTAATCGCATCATGCAGCTGATCAGGTGTAAACGGCATGGGGGAGAGTCTTACTGTTCCTGGTAATTACCGAAACGCGACAGGCGTTCATAACGCTGTTCGAGTAATCGATCAACCGGCATCTGGGCAAGCACTTCAACTGACTCACTTAATACGCGCTTAAGGCTACGTGCCATCGCTGTGGGGTCACGGTGGGCGCCACCAAGAGGTTCTGGAATAACGGTATCAATAAGCTCCAATTCCTTGAGGCGATCAGCAGTAATCCCCATTGCCTCAGCGGCGTCCGAGGCCTTATCAGCACTCTTCCAGAGGATCGATGCACAGCCCTCCGGTGAAATCACAGAGTAAGTACTGTATTCGAGCATATTAACCCGGTCGCCGACACCGATGGCCAATGCGCCGCCTGAACCACCTTCACCAATGACCGTGCAGACAATCGGTGTCTTGAGTTCCGCCATCACAAACAGGTTACGCGCAATCGCTTCACTCTGGCCGCGTTCTTCCGCACCAATGCCCGGGTAGGCGCCTGGTGTGTCAATGAAGGTCAGGATAGGTAAGCGAAAACGCTCCGCCATTTCCATCAGGCGCAGTGCCTTGCGATACCCTTCTGGGCGTGGCATGCCAAAGTTACGATTAATCTTTTCCTTGGTATCACGCCCTTTCTGTTGACCAATAACCATCACAGGACGGTCGTCAAGGCGCGTCAGACCACCGACAATCGCGGCATCGTCTGCATAGGTACGATCACCGTGTAATTCTTCAAAATCATCAAACATATGCTCAATATAATCGAGCATATAGGGGCGTTGCGGATGGCGTGCCAGTTGTGACACCTGCCAGGCAGACAGACCACTAAAAATTGATTCTGTCAGTGAGCGACTTTTCGATTGCAGGCGTTTGATTTCATCGCTGATATTTATCTCGGAGTCATCTCCGACATAACGCAGTTCTTCGATCTTTGCCTCGAGCTCGGCAATCGGCTGTTCAAATTCGAGAAAATTCAGATCCATAATTATAAAATACCGGATATCGGTGCAAAGTTGAACCGTATTATATCAGTAAATGATATCGACCTGCTCATTACCAAGCAGTTTGTGTAGATTAAGCAACAATTCATCTGTCGGTCGAATACGCCATTCATCACCCAGTACCAGTCGCGTCGATGAATCTGCACGAACATAATCGAGGCATACCGGGCATTGTCCATTCTTATAGGGTGCCAGTATTTGCTCGAGTGAATCAATAAACCCGTTCCCGGCCTGTGCCTCCGGGATGCGGATGAGTAATTGCCGGGCAAAATATTCGCGTGCCTGGTCAATATCATAGATCTGGGTCGCTCGCATTCTCAGACCACCACTGTAGTCATCCTCGGCAATCGGCCCTTTGATAACAAGGACACGATCCTTGCCAATGAGGTCCTTGTACTGTTCAAAGACCTCGGTAAATGCCGCAACTTCCAGTCGCCCACTGCGATCATCAAGTGTCATAAACCCGATTCGACCACCTGATTTGGTCATCCTGGTCTGTATGGCTACAACTAGCCCGGCAACGGTTTGCTCGTTTTTGTCACGCCCCGGTTGCACATTGGCGAGTCGTGTACTGATGAACTGGCCCAGTTCTTTTTCATACCGTGAGATCGGGTGACCCGTCAGATATAGACCAAGGGTTTCTTTCTCTGCATCAAGACGTTCTTGCTCAGGCCAATCTTCCTGCTCATCAAACTGCACGACTTGCTCATGTTCAGCAGGCCCACCAAACAAGTCATCCTGGCCACGCGCTTCGTTGCGCAGGTGTTGCTCAGCACTTTGCAGGGCAAGCGGCAATGATGCCATCAGAGTTGCACGGTTTGCACCCAATCCATCTAACGCACCGGCACGAACCAATGCTTCGAGTACGCGTTTATTGACCTTGCGTGAATCCACCCGACGACAAAAATCAAACACATCACTGTATAGACCATGTTCATCACGTTCTTTAATGACGCTTTCCAGCGCCGCCTCACCAACACCCTTGATCGCACCAAGGCCATAATAAATTTCACTATCCCCGCTGGACTTGAACATGTAGTCGCAATTGTTCACGTTTGGTGGCAACACCTTCAATTCCATGGTTCGGCATTCATCGATCAGGGTCACCACCTTATCGGTGTTATCCATATCCGATGACATCACAGCGGCCATAAATGCGGCCGGAAAATGCGCCTTAAGCCAGGCTGTATGATAGGAAACCAGTGCATAGGCTGCAGAGTGTGACTTGTTAAAACCGTAGCCGGCAAATTTTTCCATCAGGTCGAACAGGTCACCGGCTTTTTTCTCATCAAAGCCGAGTTCACTTGCACCCGACATAAAGATGCTGCGTTGTTTGGCCATCTCCTCGGGTTTCTTTTTACCCATCGCTCGACGCAACAAATCAGCACCACCCAACGAGTAGTTACCAATGATTTGCGAGATCTGCATCACCTGTTCCTGGTAAACGATGACGCCGTAAGTCGGCCCCAACACTTCTTCCAATTCAGGGAATGGGTATTCGACCTTGGCCAATCCATGCTTACGGTTGATAAAGTCATCAACCATCCCGGATTCAAGCGGCCCGGGTCTGAACAGCGCAACCAGCGCAATGATATCTTCGAAACAGTCTGGCTGCAGTTTCTTAATCAGTTCTTTCATACCGCGCGATTCAAGCTGGAAGACAGCCGTTGTCTCACAGTTTTTTAACAACCTGAACGCAGCAGGGTCATCAGTAGGCAGTTGATCGAGAATAATGGGGGCTCCACCTGAACGTTCCCGATCACGGTTTACTGTCTTCAGCGCCCAGTCAATGATGGTTAAGGTACGCAAGCCCAGGAAATCAAATTTTACCAGGCCGATGGTTTCGACATCGTCCTTGTCGAGCTGCGAGACCGTGCTCTCTGAATCCTGCTCGCAGTACAGCGGCAAAAAGTCCGTCAAGGCTGTCGGTGAGATGACCACGCCCCCGGCATGCTTACCTGCATTTCGCGTGATGCCCTCTAATGACTTGGCAAGTTCAAGCAGCGCATGAACATCCTCATCCTCGTCATAGAGCCTTTGCAGCTCTTCCTCTTGCTTAAGCGCCTTGTCCAGGGTTATGCCAATCTCGAACGGTATCAGCTTGGCAATCCTGTCGACGAATCCATACGGGTGGCCGAGTACACGCCCGCAATCGCGGACAACCGCCTTCGCGGCCATGGTGCCATAGGTGATAATTTGCGAGACCTTGTCGCGACCGTAATGACGGGCGACGTAATCAATCACTTTATCTCGACCCTCCATACAGAAATCGACATCGAAATCTGGCATAGATACACGTTCCGGGTTCAAGAACCGTTCAAACAGCAAGTCATATTCAATAGGATCAAGATCGGTAATACTCAGCGCATAGGCGACAATAGAACCGGCACCGGAACCACGCCCTGGTCCGACAGGCACATCATTATTCTTTGCCCAGCGTATAAAATCGGCAACGATAAGAAAGTACCCGGGGAAGCCCATGTTAATAATGACATCAAGTTCAATCTTTAGCCGGTCTTCATACGCTTTACGCTTCTCTTCACTGAACTTACCACTTACGAGTTCAAGCTGGGCAATACGTTTTTCAAGGCCCTTTTCCGACTCCAACGTCAGGAACTGGTTGATATCCAGGCCTTCTGGTACCGGGAAGTCTGGTAGGAAGTACTCACCCAGTCGCAGCTCCAGGTTACAACGCTGCGCGATCAACAGGGTGTTTTCGATCGCCTCGGGAATATCAGAAAACAACTCACACATTTCTTCAGCGCTGCGCAGGTACTGCTGTTCACTGTAGAGGTGTGGCCGTGTTGTATCATTCAGTGCACGCCCTTCATGGATACAAACACGTGCCTCATGTGAATCAAAATCACCGTGCTCAATAAAACGCACATCGTTGGTAGCAACAACCGGCGTATTGGTTTCCATCGCCAGTTTAACTGCGGCATGCAGGTAGCGTTCCTCGTGCTCGCGCCCTGTCCGTTGTAACTCGATATAGAACCTGTCGGGGAATAAGGCTTTCCAGCCTTCTAACAAATTTTTCGCCTGTTCAATATCTTGAGCAAGGAGTGCTTGCCCGACATCTCCCACTCGACCTCCAGACAGGGCAATCAGGCCTTCGGTACTACCTGTTAGCCAGGTCTTTTCGATCATCGGTATGCCGCGATGTTGCCCTTCTATATAACTACGCGTAATCAGGCGATTCAGGTTCAGATAACCCGCTCGATTTTGACACAATAACACCACCCGTCCAGGTGGCACCCCGCCCACATGAGGGTGTATGAGCAGCTCAACACCAATCACTGGTTTGATCCCTGCTGACAGCGCTGCACGGTAAAATTTAACCAGGGCAAACAGGTTTGATTGGTCGGTCAGGGCAACCGACGGCATTCCAGACTCTGCAACTGACTGCATCAGGTGTTTAACGCGCACGATGCCATCAACGAGTGAGTACTCGGTGTGAAGATGTAAATGGACAAAATTTTGTTGCATGATATTTGGGACTAATCGGTTACAGCAATTTTGCCACGGGCGAGAAACTACGTCGATGAATCGGCGTTACACCCAGTTTCTGTAGTGCCTGCATATGAACCTTCGTTGGGTAGCCTTTATGCGAAGCAAAGCCATAACCGGGATATACCTGCTCCATTTCAACCATTTCAGTGTCGCGTGCCACCTTGGCAATAATCGAAGCCGCGCTGATACAAGCCACTTTTTGATCCCCTTTGACAATGGCTTCGGCACTACAGGGCAGTTCAGGGCAACGGTTGCCATCAATCATGGCATGCTCAGGGGAGATGTGCAGGGCCTCAACTGCACGCTTCATGGCAAGCAAGCTCGCATGAAGTATATTAATATCATCGATTTCATGTGTCTCGGCTCGCCCAAGGGCCCAGCTTAAAGCATGCGCTTTGATCTCTTCTGCGAGCCTGTTGCGCTTTTTCTCGGTCAATTTCTTCGAATCTGCCAGGCCTACAATAGGCTTTTCAGGATCCAGAATGACAGCTGCCGCAACAACCGGTCCTGCGAGTGGACCACGACCTACTTCATCTACACCCGCTGTATGTATCAAGGCTATGCTATTCAACGTTAACGTCCTTACCCGCGAGCTTCATCACGGCTTCAGCAGCCTGCCTGTCCGTATCCTGACGAAGCTGTTCATGTATTTGAGTAAAGCACGCGACTAGCTGGTGGGTTTGTTCTGGATTATCGAGATAGGACAAAAGCTTGTCCCCCATTACTGTTGGTTTAGCTGCATCTTGCACATATTCTGGGACAACTGATTTTCCTGCAAGTAAGTTTGGTAATGAGTAATTTTTTACACTCACCCAGAGCTTGATAATAAAATAATTCAACCATGATAAACGGTATGTAACTACCATGGGACGCTTGATCAGCATCGCTTCAAGCGTAGC
>Ga0316207_10005226_pt1 | contig 10868 bp, 7 predicted proteins | sample 6weekpyrite_MG_FD_204943 | JGI IMG/M metagenome (GOLD analysis project Ga0316207, IMG submission 204943) | Microbial mat bacterial communities from mineral coupon in-situ incubated in ocean water Damariscotta River, Maine, United States -... | ecosystem: Environmental > Aquatic > Marine >...
GTGACAATGTTGCCATGACAGTTAGCCTGATCGCACCGATTGCGATGGAAGAAGGTCTGCGTTTTGCGATTCGCGAAGGTGGCCGTACTGTTGGCGCAGGTGTTGTTGCTAAGGTTGTTGAGTAAAAAAACGCAGCATTAATGTGGGGGGTGAGGGTGTAAGGCTCTCATCCCTTGTTGCTGTTTTTTAGTTGTCGGGATAGGCCAGTAGCTCAATTGGCAGAGCATCGGTCTCCAAAACCGAGGGTTGGGGGTTCGATTCCCTCCTGGCCTGCCATCTTGATAACGACTAAAGAATTTATTGGGTGTATGGACAAGGTTAAGTTGACAATAGCTGTTGCGCTGCTGGCTGCTGGAGTGGCGGGGTTTTATTACTTTGCTGATCAGTCGCTGCTGATGCGTGTGCTGGGTTTGTTGGCGGTTGTGGCTGTTTCAGTTGCAATTGCATATCAGACGGCTTTGGGGCAAAGAACCTGGGGTTTTGTGACTGATGCGCAAACGGAGGTCAAGAAGGTTGTTTGGCCAACTCGGAAAGAGACCTTGCAGACTACTGGCATCGTTTTGATAGTAGTTATTATTGTTGGCATCTTTTTATGGGGCCTGGATTCTACACTGTTGTGGTTAGTCGGCATTCTGACTGGTCAAGGGGAATAGTCACATGGCGAAGCGTTGGTACGTAGTACATGCTTATTCTGGCTTTGAAAATCACGTAAAACGTTCTTTGGAAGAGCGTATTCAATACGCTGGAATGGAAGATCGTTTTGGCGAAGTGCTTGTTCCGACCGAAGAGGTTGTTGAAATGCGGGCCGGCCAGAAGCGTAAGAGTGATCGTAAGTTCTTTCCTGGTTATGTCTTGGTGCAGATGGAGCTAGATGATGAAACATGGCATCTGGTTAAAGAAGTGCCTAAGGTAATGGGGTTTGTTGGTGGTACCTCTGATCGTCCGGCGCCTATTAGTGACCGTGAGGCGCAGCGCATTCTTGATCGTGTTCAGGAAGGTGTTGAGAAGCCAAAACCAAAAGTTTTGTTCGAGCCTGGCGAGATTGTCCGGGTTACGGAAGGTCCGTTTGCTGATTTCAATGGTGTGGTTGAAGAGGTCAATTATGAGAAGAGTCGCCTGCGTGTGGCGGTTTTGATCTTTGGTCGTTCAACGCCGGTTGAGTTGGAGTTCGGTCAAGTAGAAAAGGGCTAATTATTTAGTTCGTGTTTTTGGGGAGCCGTGAGGCGTTTGCACCCACTAAGGAGTTATAGCAATGGCTAAGAAAGTACAAGCATATATCAAGCTGCAGGTTGCAGCTGGTAAAGCAAATCCAAGTCCACCGGTTGGTCCAGCTTTGGGTCAGCATGGCGTAAATATTATGGAGTTCTGTAAAGCTTTCAATGCTCAAACGCAGAACGTGGAAGCAGGCTTGCCGATTCCAGTTGTGATCACAGTATACAATGATCGCAGTTTCACTTTTATTACCAAGACTCCCCCTGCTGCTGTTCTGTTGTTGAAAGCTGCGGGTCTCAAGTCTGGTAGTGGCCGTCCAAACACTGAAAAAGTTGGCACAGTAAATCGTGCTCAGCTGGAAGAAATAGCTACGGTTAAAATGCCTGACCTGACTGCTGCTGATATGGATGCGGCAGTTCGTACTATTGCCGGTACTGCTCGCAGTATGGGTCTGAATACGGAGGGTGTGTAAGATGGCGAAGATTACAAAACGCGGCAAAGCGATTGCTGAGAAGCTGACTCCAGGCACTGTGCTGAATATTGAAGAAGCGCTGGCGCTTCTAAAAGATGTTTCTACTGTCAAGTTTGACGAGGCGGTTGATGTGGCTGTCAATCTGGGTATTGACCCACGTAAATCTGATCAGGTTGTGCGTGGTTCCACAGTGCTACCAAACGGCACCGGTAAAACTGTTCGTGTAGCTGTTTTTACTCAGGGCCCAAATGTCGAAGCGGCTAAAGCGGCTGGTGCAGACGTTGTTGGTATGGAAGATCTGGCTGAAGAAGTGAAGAAGGGCAACATGGACTTTGATGTTGTTATTGCCTCACCTGATGCGATGCGTGTTGTTGGTCAGTTGGGCCAGGTGCTTGGTCCACGCGGTTTAATGCCTAATCCTAAAGTAGGTACTGTTAGCCCTGATGTTGCTACTGCTGTTAAGAACGCAAAAGCTGGTCAGGTGCGCTATCGCGCCGATAAGGGTGGTATTGTCCAGACCACTATTGGTAAGGCCAGTTTTGATGTTGCTGCGCTGAAAGAGAATTTGAACTCTCTTCTGGCTGACTTGGTTAAGGCTAAACCGAGCAGTGCCAAAGGCATTTACATGAAAAAAATTACTGTCTCTACAACCATGGGTCCTGGTGTGGCTGTAGAGAAGGCTAGTCTCGATATTTAATAGATTGGCAGCATCCTTTGCTGGGTGCTTAAAAGAACTTTGGAGCCATCGGCTTAGCTGATGGTAGTCAAAGACCGTGGGTGCCTTCATTTAGGTGAAGGCTTAATGGAGAGATCCGGCCTACGTAGACGGTGTCACCCAAAGCAGGTTTACCTGTGGGTCGCCGTTAGGTGGATATCTGGAAGCAGATATTTTGGTTAGACCTTTTGGAGGTGAGTTATGGCTCTTAATCTAAATGATAAGAAAGCCATCGTTGCCGAGGTTGCAGAAGTAGCCGGTGGTGCTTTTTCTGCGATTGCAGCTGAGTATGCTGGTCTGTCTGTAGGCCAAATGACTGAGTTGCGCCTCAAAGCGCGTGAGTCTGGTGTATATCTTCGTGTTGTGAAGAATACTTTGGCTCGTCGAGCTTTAGAAGGTACAGACTTCGAGTGCATGAACGATGCGTTGACTGGTCCATTGGTATTGGCTTTTTCCCAGGAAGATCCTGGTGCCGCTGCCCGTGTGATCAAGGACTTCGCTAAGGATAATGACAAACTTGAAGTTAAGCTGGTTTCTATTGGTGGCAAACTATTGGCCGCAGGCGACATTGAACGCCTGGCTAAGATGCCAACCAAGGATCAGGCGATCAGCCTGGTTATGGCGCTGATGCTTGCGCCTGTCGAGAAGCTTGCTCGTACTCTCAACGAGATACCAACCAAGGCTACGCGTGTTGTTGCTGCAGTACGCGACCAGAAACAGGCAGCAGCTTAATCGCTGCCTAGGTATCGTAACGTCAACGATAGTTTTATTTTTTTAATTTTTTGTAAATAGGAGATAGTCAAATGGCTGTATCTAAAGATGATATTTTGGAATCAATTGCCAACATGTCCGTAATGGAAGTTGTTGAGCTGGTTGAAGCCATGGAAGAAAAGTTTGGTGTTTCTGCTGCTGCTGTAGCTGCTGCACCTGCTGCTGGTGGTGATGCTGGCGGTGCTGCTGCTGCTGAACAGACTGAGTTCAATGTTGTTATGACTAGCTTTGGTGCTAACAAGGTTGCTGTGATCAAGGCTGTTCGTGGTATCACAGGTCTGGGCTTGAAAGAAGCTAAAGACATGGTTGAAGGTGCACCAGCTACAGTTAAGGAAGGCGTTGAAAAAGCTGAAGCTGAAGAAGTTAAGAAGCAGCTTGAGGAAGCTGGCGCTGCTGTTGAACTTAAGTAAAGTTCTGCACTGCCAGGGTGCTTTCTAGCACCCAAGAATGGCTGGTGGCTTAGTGCCGCCGGCCTTTTGCCGTCTGATGGCAATAAAATAGTTACATCAAAAGAATTTGAAAGCTGCAGACCGTTTGTTTAAAGCGAATCTGCAGGTTCAAAATGTAAAGGTAACAAGACTGAGGAACCCCGATGGCCTATTCTTTTACGCAAAAGAAACGCATTCGAAAGACTTTTGGTGGGCAACCTAGTGTGCTCGAAGTCCCATATTTGCTGGCAACACAGATAGATTCCTATCGCAATTTTCTCCAGGCTGATGCTGCTATCAACGAGCGTGCTGAAGTTGGATTGCATGCTGCCTTTTCTTCAGTATTCCCGGTTCAGAGCTACACTGGTAGCGCTGAATTGCAATACGTAAGCTATCGTCTGGGTACGCCTGCGTTTGATGTGCGTGAATGTCAGATGCGTGGCATGACTTTTTCTGCACCACTGCGCGTTAAGCTGCGTCTTGCTATCTATGATAAGGACTCTAAAGAGCAGACTATCAAGGATATTAAAGAGCAGGAAGTCTATATGGGTGAGGTTCCGCTCATGACAGATAATGGTACTTTTGTAATCAATGGTACTGAGCGAGTCGTTGTTTCACAGCTGCATCGTTCACCGGGTGTCTTTTTTGAGCACGATAAAGGTAAGACTCATTCATCTGGTAAGTTACTGTTTTCTGCGCGTGTTATTCCATACCGTGGTTCATGGTTGGATTTTGAGTTTGATCCTAATGACAATATGTTTGTGCGTATCGATAGGCGTCGTAAGCTTCCGATTACAGTCCTGATGCGCGCCCTGGGATATTCAACTGTTGAAATCCTGGATGAATTCTTTGAATACAATAATTACAACCTTTTAGCCGAGGGTGCTGAGCTTGAACTTATCCCTGAACGTCTAAAGGGTGAAACTGCTCTGTTTGATATTAAATCACCTAAAGGTGCCGTTATCGTCGAAGCTGGTCGTCGTATTATGGCTCGCCATATTCGTGAAATGGACAAGGCTGGTATGAAGGTCTTGGAAGTGCCTGATGATTACCTGATTGGCAAGGCGATTGGTAGTGACATCATTGATGAAACGACTGGTGAAGTGTTAGTTAACTGTAACGAAGAAATTACCGAAGAGTTACTTGTAAAAATGCGCGAAGCGGGTGCAAAGCAGTTCAAGTCTTTGTTCACCAATGACTTGGATCACGGTTCATACATCTCAGACACCTTGCGAGTCGATACCACTACTGATGAGTTGGAAGCGCAGATTGAAATTTATCGCATGATGCGTCCTGGTGAGCCGCCAACAAAAGAATCGGCTAATGCCTTGTTTAAAAACCTGTTCTTCACAGATGAACGTTACGATTTGTCTGCTGTTGGGCGGATGAAGTTTAATCGTCGTCTGAAGCGTGACGAGATTACAGGTGCTGGTACGTTAGACAAGAAAGATATTGTTGATGTCATCAAGGCCTTGATCAATATTAAAGACGGTTTTGATACTGTTGATGATATCGATCACTTAGGTAATCGTCGCATTCGTTCAGTTGGCGAGATGATTGAAAATCAGTTCCGTATTGGTCTGGTGCGTGTTGAGCGTGCAGTAAAAGAGCGTCTCGGTATGGCAGAGAGCGAAGGCTTGATGCCGCAAGAAATGATCAATGCCAAGCCGGTTTCGGCAGTAGTGAAAGAGTTTTTTGGTTCAAGTCAGCTGTCTCAGTTTATGGATCAAAATAATCCGCTGTCTGAGATTACCCATAAACGTCGTGTTTCTGCGCTTGGGCCGGGAGGTTTGACCCGTGAGCGTGCCGGTTTTGAGGTGCGTGACGTACATCCAACTCACTATGGTCGCGTTTGTCCTATCGAAACACCTGAAGGCCCAAACATCGGTTTGATTAACTCGTTGGCGGTATATGCGCGTACCAATGAGTATGGTTTTCTGGAAACCCCTTATCGCAAGGTTGTTGATGGTCGCATCAGTGATGATATTGAGTATCTGTCGGCTATCGAAGAGGGTGAGTATGTTATCGCCCAGGCAAGTGTTGCGGTAGATGCTGACAACAACCTTCTTGATGACCTGGTTTCATGTCGTCATAAGAATGAATTTACATTGTCACCGCGTGATCGTGTTAACTATGTTGACGTTTCACCTCGTCAGATTGTTTCGGTAGCTGCGTCATTGATTCCGTTCCTTGAACATGATGATGCTAACCGTGCCTTGATGGGCTCAAACATGCAGCGTCAGGCTGTTCCGACCCTGCGTGCTGAGAAACCACTTTGTGGTACTGGTATGGAGCGTACAGTTGCGATTGACTCTGGTGTTGCAGTTGTTAGCAAACGTGGTGGTGTAGTTGATTCGGTCGATGCAGCTCGAGTGGTTGTTCGTGTTAATGACGACGAGACTGTGCCAGGTGAGCCAGGTGTTGATATCTATAATCTGACCAAGTACACCCGTTCGAATCAGAACACCTGCATTAACCAGCGTCCATTGGTTAAAAAAGGTGATGTGATTGCTCGTGGTGATGTCTTGGCTGATGGTCCATCGACTGATATCGGTGATCTGGCTTTGGGGCAAAACATGCTGGTCGCGTTTATGCCTTGGAATGGTTACAACTTTGAGGATTCCATCCTTATTTCAGAGCGTGTTGTTAAAGAAGATCGTCTCACAACTATCCACATTGAAGCGCTGACCTGTGTGGCTCGCGATACCAAGTTGGGTTCTGAAGAAATTTCTGCGGATATCCCTAATGTTGGTGAGAGTGCGCTGTCACGTTTGGATGAGTCTGGCATTGTTTATATTGGCGCAGAGGTTAAGCCTGGCGATATTCTGGTTGGTAAGGTGACGCCAAAAGGTGAAACCCAGCTGACACCAGAAGAAAAACTGCTGCGTGCCATCTTTGGTGAAAAAGCCTCTGATGTTAAGGATACTTCACTACGTGTGCCATCTGGCATGAGTGGTACGGTTATCGATGTGCAGGTCTTTACCCGCGATGGTGTTGATAAAGATACGCGTGCTCTTGAAATTGAAAATGAAGAACTGGCGCGAGTTAAGAAAGATCTCTATGAGCAGTTTCGTATTGTTGAGGAAGATATCTATCTGCGTGTAGAAAAACTGTTATCTGGCAAGGTTGCGGATGGTGGTCCAAACAAGCTCAAGTCTGGTGACAAGATCACTAAGGGCTATTTGGAAGAGATTGGCCGTGGAAAATGGTTTGAAGTTCGTCTAAATAATGATGAAGCCAACCTTCAGCTTGAGCAGCTTGGTGAGCAAATCAAGGCGTCGCGTACTGAGATTGATGAGCGCTACGAAGAGAAGAAACGCAAGCTGACATCTGGTGATGATTTGGCGCCTGGTGTGCTGAAGATGGTTAAAGTTTACCTCGCGGTTAAGCGTCGCATTCAGCCAGGTGACAAGATGGCCGGTCGTCATGGTAACAAGGGTGTAATCTCTATGATCGTGCCTGAGGAAGATATGCCATACGATGCCAATGGCGAACCTGTTGATATCGTGCTGAATCCGCTTGGCGTACCTTCGCGTATGAATATTGGTCAGGTGCTTGAGGTTCATTTGGGTTGGGCTGCCAAAGGGCTTGGTCGTCGAATTGGTGAAATGTTGGATCAGCAACGCAAGATTGCTGAAATTCGTGAGTTCCTGGAGAAGGTCTACAACACTAGCGGCCAGACTGAAGACCTCAAGTCCTTCACTGATGAAGAAATTCTTGAGATGTCAGGCAATCTACGTGGCGGTGTGCCAATGGCAACGCCTGTGTTCGATGGTGCAAGTGAAGCTGAAATCAAGGGGCTGTTAGAGTTGGCGGGTCTGCCTAATTCTGGTCAGACTCAATTGTACGACGGTCGTACCGGTGATGCTTTCGAGCGTAAAACCACTGTTGGTTACATGTATATCCTGAAATTGAACCATTTGGTCGATGACAAGATGCATGCCCGTTCAACTGGGCCATACAGCCTGGTTACCCAGCAACCGCTGGGTGGTAAGGCGCAGTTTGGTGGTCAGCGTTTTGGTGAGATGGAGGTCTGGGCACTGCAAGCCTATGGTGCTGCCTATACCTTGCAGGAAATGCTGACTGTTAAGTCGGATGATGTGGCTGGTCGTACCAAGATGTATAAAAACATCGTTGATGGAGATCATCGCATGGAGCCTGGAATGCCGGAGTCCTTTAATGTATTGCTGAAGGAAATTCGTGCACTGGGTATCGATATCGAACTGGAAAACGTGTAATTCAAGTTACGGTATTTGACTGGCAACTAGCGTGTCACATTAGTAGGAGACTACAGAGTGAAAGATCTGCTTAATCTATTAAAGCAACAAGGCCAAAGTAATGATGAATTTGATGCGATTCGCATCGGGCTTGCATCACCAGAGAAGATTCGTTCCTGGTCCTTTGGCGAGGTTAAAAAACCTGAAACCATTAATTACCGCACATTCAAGCCTGAACGTGACGGCCTGTTCTGTGCCAAGATTTTTGGTCCAGTAAAAGACTACGAATGCCTGTGTGGGAAGTACAAGCGTTTGAAGCATCGCGGCGTAATTTGTGAAAAATGTGGCGTTGAAGTAACTGTCGCCAAGGTTCGTCGTGACCGCATGGCGCATATTGATCTTGCCAGTCCGGTTGCACACATCTGGTTCCTGAAATCACTTCCATCACGTATGGGGCTGTTGCTGGATATGACCCTGCGTGACATTGAACGTGTACTCTATTTCGAAGCCTTTGTGGTGATTGATCCAGGTATGACTACCTTGGAAAAAGGTCAATTGTTGAATGACGAAGGTTATCTCGACGCAATTGAAGAGTTTGGTGATGACTTTGATGCTCGTATGGGTGCCGAGGCTGTGCGTGAGCTGCTGATTCAGATGAATCTACAGGGCGAAGTTGCCACCCTTCGTGAAGAGATTCCAAATACTAATTCTGAAACTAAGATCAAGAAGATGACCAAGCGTCTCAAGTTGATGGAAGCGTTTCTTGATTCTGGTAACAAACCTGAGTGGATGGTAATGACAGTGTTGCCTGTTTTGCCGCCAGAACTGCGTCCATTGGTGCCTCTTGATGGTGGTCGGTTTGCGACATCTGATTTGAATGACCTGTATCGCCGTGTCATCAATCGTAATAACCGTCTCAAGCGTCTCTTGGACCTGAATGCGCCAGACATTATTGTTCGCAATGAAAAACGTATGCTGCAAGAGTCTGTAGATGCATTGCTTGATAATGGTCGCCGCGGCAAAGCGATTACCGGCACTAATAAGCGTCCGCTAAAATCTCTGGCAGACATGATCAAAGGTAAGCAAGGCCGCTTCCGTCAGAATCTTCTCGGTAAGCGTGTTGATTACTCAGGCCGTTCAGTTATCGTGGTTGGTCCTACTCTTAAGCTGCACCAGTGTGGTTTGCCGAAGAAGATGGCGCTTGAGTTGTTCAAGCCATTTATCTTCAGTAAGTTGGAATTGCGCGGTCTGGCAACAACAATCAAGGCAGCTAAAAAACTAGTTGAGCGTGAAGGTTCCGAAGTTTGGGATATTCTCGAAGAAGTCATTCGTGAACATCCAGTTATGTTGAATCGTGCGCCAACACTTCACCGTCTTGGTATCCAGGCGTTTGAACCGGTACTGATCGAGGGTAAAGCGATTCAGTTACACCCGTTGGTCTGTACTGCTTATAACGCTGACTTTGATGGTGACCAAATGGCTGTTCACGTGCCGTTGTCGCTGGAAGCGCAGATCGAAGCGCGTGCGCTGATGATGGCAACCAACAATGTCTTGTCACCTGCTAACGGTGAGCCAATTATTGTGCCTTCGCAGGATGTTATCTTGGGTCTGTACTACATGACCCGTGAGCGTATCAATGCCAAGGGTGAAGGTATGGCCTTCTCTGGTTTGGCAGAACTGCGTCGCGCTTGGGAAAGCAAGGCTGCCAATATCCACGCCAAGGTAAAAGTTCGCATCAAAGAAGATGTGCTTGATGCTGAAAGCGGTGAAATTACTACGGCGATAAAGATTGTTGATACCACGGTTGGTCGTGCCTTGCTTGCCGAATTGCTGCCAAAAGGCTTGCCATTTGAGTTGTTTAATCAGACCATGACTAAGAAGGCTATTTCAGGCCTGATCAATACTTGTTATCGCCGTTTGGGCTTGAAGGCTACGGTTATCTTCGCTGACCAGTTGATGTATACCGGTTTCAGCTTTTCAACCAAGTCCGGTATCTCTATCGGTATTAATGACATGGTTGTGCCGAGTGAGAAGGAAAGCATTATTGGTGCAGCCGCTGCTGAGGTTAAGGAGATCGAGAATCAGTATATCTCTGGTCTGGTAACCAATGGCGAACGGTACAATAAAGTGGTTGATATTTGGTCTCACACCAATGATCGCGTCGCTAAGGCGATGATGGATAAGCTGGGTAGTGATCTGGTTGTGGATAAAGACGGTAATGAGGTTAAGCAGGACTCATTCAACTCTATCTTTATGATGGCCGACTCGGGTGCTCGTGGTAGTGCGGCGCAGATACGTCAGCTCGCAGGTATGCGTGGTCTGATGGCGAAACCGGATGGCTCAATCATCGAAACACCGATTACAGCAAACTTTCGTGAAGGTTTGAATGTACTGCAATACTTTATCTCAACCCATGGTGCTCGTAAGGGTCTGGCAGATACGGCTTTGAAGACTGCGAACTCAGGTTATCTGACTCGCCGTTTGGTTGATGTGGCACAAGACCTGGTCGTTACCGAGGATGATTGTGGCACCACTCATGGCCTGTTAATGATGCCATTGATCGAAGGTGGTGACGTTGTTGAGCCATTGCGCGAACGTGTCTTGGGTCGTGTTGTGATTGATGATGTCTGTAAGCCTGGTACTGAAGAGGTTCTGGTTGCTGCGGGTACACTGCTTGATGAGCGCCGTGTTGATGAGCTTGAAAATGCAAGTATCGACCAAGTTATGGTGCGTTCGCCGATTACCTGTGATACCCGTTATGGTATCTGTGCGGCTTGTTACGGTCGTGACTTGGCTCGTGGTCATCAAGTTAATTCAGGTGAGTCTGTCGGTGTTATCGCGGCTCAATCAATCGGTGAGCCTGGTACCCAGCTGACCATGCGTACCTTCCATATTGGTGGTGCGGCATCTCGTTCTGCTGCTGAAAATAACGTTGAAGTTAAATCGGCCGGTACTGTGCGCATGCACAATATCAAGCTGGTGAAACATGCTGATGGTCATAATGTTGCAGTTTCTCGTTCTGGTGAGTTGATTGTTGTGGATGAGCATGGTCG
>Ga0316207_10005227_pt1 | contig 10863 bp, 15 predicted proteins | sample 6weekpyrite_MG_FD_204943 | JGI IMG/M metagenome (GOLD analysis project Ga0316207, IMG submission 204943) | Microbial mat bacterial communities from mineral coupon in-situ incubated in ocean water Damariscotta River, Maine, United States -... | ecosystem: Environmental > Aquatic > Marine >...
CCGTTCAGCGCGGAGAGCCACGCGCGCAAATCCTTATTGACTCGGAAATTGAAAACAACCCGATCCGGCAAAAACAACTGGAAAAAGCCAAAGCTCTTGCCGCCAGATGGAAGCCGGTGAAGGAAGTTCCCCCCACCGGCTTGCCGCCTATTGATCTTTTGAAGTGCGAGAAGTAACCACTTACTCTCCTTTTTTCTCCGGTTTGCCTTCATTAAGCCCAAACATACCTTTGTATAGGCCATCAATTACGTAGCCTACGATTTTTTCCGCACCCTACTATAGTGACAGGGTTCATGATCCTGTCTTTTAAACGATGTGAGTTTTCCGAAAATTTACATGCCCAGCGGTTGTATTTTTCGTTTTCATCCATATAATTTACATTTATGAAATATAAAAATTTAAAAAATATATTGAGAATGATGACGGCATTGGTCACGGTATTGATCGTTACCGGACTTTCAAACCCATATGTTCAAGCGGGTTGGAATGAAGGTGTCATTGCTTATAAGGAAAAAGATTATAAAAAAGCGTTTAAGGAGTTTTTTCCGCTTGCTGAAGCCAATGATAAAGAAGCCCAATATTGGATCGGTCGCATGTATCGTTTTGGTCTTGGTCGTGATCAAGACTACAAGGCAGCTGTCAACTGGTTTAAAAGAGCTGTAAATAATGGCTCAATCGCTACGCTGATTCCATTGGGTTACATGGCGGGAAAAGGCCGCGGCATGCCTAAATCCGTTGAAAATGAAATTTGTTATTACCGTTATGCCGCTGAACGTGGTGACGAAACTGCACAATGGAGCTTGTATTTAACTCTGCGTGAACAGGGTAAAATTATCGAGGCCCAGAAATGGCGTTTACGTTCATTAAAACAAGGTGAAGCGATTGCCTTGGCACGGGAAGGCGAAGTTCAATTGATCAATCCGTTTGTCAAAGACAAGACCGAGGCGTTGATGTACCTGACCCTTGCCGTTCAGCGCGGAGAACCACGCGCGCAAATCCTTATTGACGCGGAAATGGAAAACAACCCGATCCGGCAGAAACAACTGGAAAAAGCCAAAGTCCTGGCCGCCAGATGGAAGCCGGTGAAGGAAGTCCCCCCCACCGGCTTGCCGCCTATTGATATTTCGAAGTGCGAGAAGTAGGTTCTGTGTCCTTCCTATCCGTGGGCTTCCCTTCCTCTCCAACAAACATACCTTTGTATAGGCCATCAATTACGTAGCCTACGATCTTGCTAACAGCTTCTTCGTTCATGTCTTTGACGACCTCCAGCAATTTTCTTACGTTGGCAGCAATAATTTTGTCTCTATTCTTCAACAAATAGGCTTGCCATACCTCTTTTCCCACGCCTTTCAATACAGTACTTTGCAAAGTGGTAATCGTCGCGGATATGGATTTCGCGGCAACCGTTGCAACGACTGCACCACCCAAGCCAAAATCATCGGCCGCACGCTTTATTATATCAAAGGTTTGTTCAAAAAACTGTTTTGCAGCCTTTTCGCCCAGTTCTTTTGGCGTCATGGATTTAGCAATCCGTTTGGCGATAAATTCAGGCGAAAGCCGTGCTATTCTTTCACCCAATTTGGCCGCATTGGCAGCGGCTTTTAATTTTATCGCTTTAGAAACAACGCCAACTTTAATCACAGACGCTCCTACTTCGGCCAACGCGATCCCAAGGTCCCCGGCGGCACGCAAATAATTATCTTTGGCAATATTCTTCTCTGCATCCACAAGTCCTTTTATAGCATCCACAACAATTCCGACCGGTGTCAGCATCGTTGCCACCCCGAGCCATAATGGTGCCTTGATATCAACCCCGGTAAGCCCTGCACCGGCACCGTCTGAAAATGCAGCAGTGCCAAACCCCGGAGGCCGCACAGGTTCCGGCGCATCAAAAATATTCATGTCAGGCGGCGGTTGATCGACCATGAATGCACCTTCGCCACCGGGTCCCATTAAATACCTGTCTCCGCTTACGCCTTTTCCACTGTTCAAGGCCTCTTTCAGGGCATTTACCAGTCGGATATCAATCGTCTGGTTCTCCAGTACACGATCAATATCGGATAACGATTTTTTTTCTGATTTCGAAACTCCAGAATTAGTCGGGTGCAGGAACTGTTCCTTGAAATAGGCTTCTTTCTGTTTGAATTGCCGGTATTGTTGTTGGGCATAACGCTTGGCATCTTCTGCATTCATGCCGATAAATTTCACCCTTGCCTGTTTGGCAAGCAGGGCGATCATAGCATTGCGTTTGTCAGATTCGGTAAAATTTTCATCCGTCTTGCGCAAGGCTATTTTTACCAAAGCCGTCATCAATTCCGTTTCATATAAAGGCTTTGTTTCAGGCACCGTACCTTTGCCGGAACCAACGGGTTGATCCCCATACTTTCTCGACCGCAGGGATGTAATGCCGGATGGATTCAAGGAACGCAACGGCGGTTGCGCTTCGCTATTGCCGTATTCCGCCGGAAAATCATTGATCCCGTTTCGTGTGGGAAAACGACTGTTTTTAAATGCACTTTGCAAACCGCCCGTGGTTGGCCGGGGTTTGTTTTTTTCCCGGATTAATCAGGCTGTATTTTCCGCCCATGATGTTTCTCCTTTGTTGGTGTTAAAAAATAGGGTTCCCGGCTTCACGGGTTGGTTTCTGTTTTTGCCAGTTTGACAAGGGCGGCGGCGACGGCGTTCCTGTTTTGGGCGTGTTCCGGTTTCAGAAAGCGTTTTGTCAGCAAGCCTTCGATCACCGCTTGATCAATCTCGACGGGATAAACCCGGACACCGTTTTTTTGCCGTTGGCGCCATCGTTTCTGTCTTGCGGCGAGGCTCATATCAGGTCTCCCGGGTAAACGATTTCAAATGCCGGTAAAGCCGCCACGGCGTAAAAACACCCGGATTTTTAAAACCCAGCAAATGTTTCACCGAGGTGACGCAATTAAAATGCGATCTGATGCGGCAATGGCGAGCCGGTTGTTCAGCCACGGTGACAATCGTCGCCACACCCGCCTGTTCCGCCGCGTCAACAAGATCGGTGTAGCTGTCAAACGTGACCCCGCCCATATCCACCGGTTGGCTGTCCGGAACTTCGAGCACATGGGTACGGTCGCTTGACGTGTTGAGCACCATCCAGCCCTGAAAATAATGACCCCGGCGCATGGCGTAACAATGACGGAAACCGGGTTTCAGAAACGTCGTCAAAACCCGGTAAATAAATTTATCCATGGGCGTCGCGGTATCGGTAAGGGGATCGGGATCGCAAAAAATCACCAGCCATTTATCGGTCATGACAACACCTCGAAATCTGTATCGGCTTTGAAATTTTGATGCGTCCCCTGACCGCCGGTTTTACGAAACGCATAGCGCGCCAAAATCACCGCTTCGCCCCTGTCCGGGCTGCGGCCCAGACGTTTGATGATGTCGTCTTTTTTCTCGACCAGAATGCCGTTCGTGGTTAATGAATAACGCGCACTGGCCAGATCGGCGCGCAACATCCGGTCGGGCGGCAGCCCAATATTCTGTCCGCTTTCCGGGTCCAGACATTCCCGCATCAGCCACCAGCTTTCGGCCCGTTTGTTGGCAAAGCCCAGCTGTTTCGATTGATCCCGGGCCAATGATTTGGCCGCGGCGATAAACGGGATCACCTGTATTTTCCGGTTTTTCAGGGTGTCAAACGGGCTGGTGCCGACGCCGGTCAAATCAATATGCACAGGCGCGAAATGTTTGCGGGCCTTGATAATCTGTGCCGCCGCCGCGTCGCCGTTGGGGGTTTCCGCACCCGGACACACGATCAGTTCAGCAAACCAGTTGTCATGGCGCGCCGCTATCACCGTGCTGTCTTTGCCGCCACGGGCAATATCCGCACCCAGCGCCGACATGGGATTTTTAAGCCCGCCGCTTTCCGTCCAGCGACTTTGCGCCAAGTCAATCCACGCCGTCGGGATAACCTGCATATCGTCGTCCTGAATGCCCGCCTGAAAATCACCGTGCAGCATTTTAGATCGCAAAGGTTCCGGCAAACCCTGTAACGTGGCCTTGTACCCGGTGCGGGACAGATAGGGATTGTCATCGACGCTGGACGGGATGAACGTGCGTGACCGGGGGATCAACAATTCGCCGTTGTGGTAAATGGGTTTGGGGCCGTCAACTTCAACATCGTCGCCGTCGATGACCAGAAACCATCTCAGTTCGCCGGGCTGGGCCGGTTTTTCATGACCGGGATCAAGCCACGGTCCCCAGTATTTAACCACCCATTCACCTTCGGGTGTGGTTGGCGGATTGCCGGTACTGACCACCCGGCAACGTTGATCGGGGTTGGTCGATCTGTTCCACGTAATCAGATAGCGGTACTGGTATTCCAGAAACTGCGTGATTTCATCAAAGGCTTTCAAATCATGGGGACGGCCCTGCCACGTTTCTTCATCCCCGATGTGTTGACAGCCGCCGAATTCAATGCGCTTGCCACCATCCAGACGCCATACCCGGTCTTGCCCGTTATAACCCGAACGCCCGCCCAGAATAGCCGCCATCCTGTCAACGATGGCACCGGTCTGTTTGCCTTCGCGCCGGAAAATGACCGAGCGATGATGCGCCGTCAACGCCAATCCGCATAACAGATCGGTTTTGCCGCCACCGGCGGAACCGCCGTAAAACAGTTCGTCCGCTTCTGATACAAAGGCATCCAGTTGCGGCCCGGACGGTTCAGGAAGCCATGGTTTTGAGGAACCGAGCGATTTTTTTAGCGCGCCCGGCGTCGTCTTCGGCCAGGAACCAGATGCACCTGTTTCTGAGTTCAACATCATCTACCTCGTTATCTTTCAAGTTTTGTTCTGTGTCGTCTTCGCCTGTGGCCTGTTGCAAACGTTCCGATAACAGGCCGTGCAATTTGGCTTTGCCCATGATGGCCGATATGGCGGCACTGGACTGGCCTTTGCCGATGGCCAGTTTGCGGGTTTCGTCCAGTTCCGTGGTCAGGCTGTCGATGGTGATGTTATGGCGCCTGACATGGCTGTCCTGTAATTGTTGGATGCGGGCAAATACGTCTGGATGGCGTATCAAACGGGAAGCCTCGGTGTGGACGGTTTCCGGTTTCATGTTGCTGGCCTGATAAGACCGTCGGTACGCTTCGGATGCGTTGCCGGTTTCGATATAGGCCAAACAGAATTTTTCCTGTTTCGGTGTCATGACCGCCCCTTTGCCGTTTTGTCCGACAGCCACGGCTGACGCCACATTTCCACCAAATCGCCGGGGACGGAAATTTCAGGTTCAGAAATGCCCTTTACCAATTGCCGGGCGGTTTCGGTAACAACGTATTTTCGCAGAACCGAAAACCAGCCTTCGCGCCACGACTGTTGCCCGAGAACGGATTGATCCATGTACCGGGCGGCAACTTTGTGCGCCTGTATGGTTCGGTCCCGGGCCGAAATCAAACTGTTGTCGGCAGGGTTGTTTTGCAAATGATGATCGGTCAATTTTTGCGCCGCCTGATAAAACTGGCTTGACGACGGCCACCCGGCATAAGGATGGTTGCGCCGGACCTCGGTAAAGGCGTGGCCGAGAATGTCTTCGGAAAAAGCCGATAGATCTTCGATATAATCGGAAATCACCGCGTCAATGGATGTGACGTGGCGGGGTTTTGACCAACGTTCCAGCATCGGCTCGACAATGATGCGGCGCACCCGGTCACGTTTGAAAACGCCGTTCATGACCCGGCATCCGTAATTTTTACCGCACGGCCTTTGCTTCCGAATACCCGTTCCATGGCGGCTTTGACACGGTCCTGATCAGCGGTTCGGGCAATGACGGCCGACCCGTTTTGACCGTTCAGCAAAATTTTTCCGATATAGGCTACGGGATTGTTTTTTGCCGACACCTGTGCCTGTGAAATGGCGTTCTTGACGGCGGCGTGAGAATGATAACGCAGCCATTGTTTCAATGTTGACGCCGCGCGGTCCTGACTGACGCCCTGGGATATCAGATAAATCAATCCGTCGTGCCAGATCCATTTTGACAAATCAAAAACAAGATCATCAACCGGACCTGATCGTCTGTCATCCCTGTCACTATGGATATGGGGCTGGGTTTGAGTCTGGGTGGTTATGGCTGTGGTTAACGCAGGCTTTGCTGATTTCAAACCAACCGGTTTTGCCGGAATTTCCGTAACCGGCGGATTGAATGACTTTGGCCGCCCGCCCTTGCGCCCGTTAAGGCGATTTTTTTCGATTTTTTCGGCGACGTAATTCCATTCCTTGATCAATCTTTTTTGTGTCCAGACACCGCCTTCAATGTGAAAAAATTCTGACATTACCGGACGGTATTTTTTACACCACCTTTGTTTGGGAACGCGGACAAATCGGGCCAGACGAATATCATCATCGGGAAGCCGGCCTTCCATACGCCACATGCACATCAACAGGCGCATGTAAATACCGTCTTCGGCTTCGGACAAATGCATGGTGTCGGCCAGATAGGCGTCAACGAAAAACGGCATGCTGGGTGCTTTGCTCATGGTCTTTTCCTTTGCTGTAGAGGACATATTCAATTTCGGATCGCAACCGGCATCGGGGACAGGCGTCAACGCCGCCGGTTTCAACGGTGACGGATTCCGTAGCATCGCCTAAGCGGTAACCTTCATATTTTTGCCGCACGATTTTCCGGGTGTGGCTGTCACGAATGATGAAGCCCTGACCTTGACACAGGGCACACATCAGGTTTGCACGTTGGTTGAAAGGGTTTGATCGTTTTCACCGGCTTTCCAGACGTCGGAATCCTTGCACGGGTGACAGATGCGTTGACCGGCGTGATAGGAATTGAAAAATTCCAGACACATCAAACAGCGCCGCCGTTTGCCGTAATTGCGAACCGGCAGGCGTTTGTTCCTTTTGGCTTTGCGGCCGCGGGTAATAATCATCATGGTTGCCTCCTGTTGCCATGTGATTATCATATTTACGTTAATCGTAATTTACTGTCAATAAATTATTACAATATTCGTAAATGTATTGTGTGCCCGTAGCGATTATAATGACACCATGGAACGACAGTGGATCAATCAACGGCTACAGCTGCTTGGCAAGAACAAAGCCGGGCTGGCACAGCATCTGGGGCTGGCCCCGTCACGGATTACGGAAATCCTGAACGCGCGCCGGGATATTAAATTAACCGAATTGCCGTTGTTGGCGGACTATCTGGAATTGTCGGTCAATGATGCGTTGTCGTTGATTTTGCCGGGCTTTCATGACCGGTTTCAGCCATCCTCAACCGGCCAGGGCGGTGAAAACCATCCGCCCCGGCCCGAACCCGCGCCCCCGTCCCTTCACCCGTCCATTGACCGCGAACTGATGAAAAGCACCATTGACGATGTGCTGGGATACATCGAAGCCACCGGGGATGCGGTTAATTCCATGGAAGCCCGCGACGCCATTATGCATTTATATGACGAATCCGTCGAAGAACGCATCCGGCAAGACCATAAAACGGTGCTGAAAATCGGCGGAAAGACTGTCGATTTTACACGCAACCGCAAAGGCGCATAAAAAATTATTTTCTCTTGCATTAATACAATTGCAAGTTTATTGTCCCGACCAAGATGATTCTAACAGCGGCCCGGCCAGACGCGTGTTGTGGAAACCACGCCTGACCGGGACGGAACAACCTCCGCATGACCTGTGTCTAGAACACGGGCGCAACCGCCTTAACTGACCGGTGCAGCATGTCTATGCATGTAAACCATTCGGAGGAAAAATGATAGAGAAGAACAAAAAAACATTGCCACCCAGGGCAGGACGACAGGGACAACGAATTTTCGTTATAGCAAGCACCTCATTACCGCATAAAAACAAATATAGTCAACATATTAACCATAATCATGGGCACCAGTTGCGGGTCTTGAAACTGGCCTTGATGGTGAAACGGTGGCGTTCATGATGGATTGGAATTTTAAATTTCATGTGACGGATCATGGTCATGACTCGTTGCCTGCCATGACCGGCGGGTTCACTATCCAATAAAGCTGCGTCCACTTGCCCGCTTTGGGACCATCAATTCCAGCTCTGATTTGATCCCCTGTTTCGTGACAGCGGCCACATAACCCTGAATAGGAACTATGATACAGAGTTTTTGAAACATGGTTTTATTTTCATTTTAAATCTGTTTGTTCTTACATGACTAAAACAGGATTTCATTATCTGTAATCGCCTTAAAATAGTCTCATTTTCGGGTATACTTTTATCATCAGCAACCGTAAACAACCGGCGCGCAAAAAATGACCAAGGAATAAATTTGACAAGGCATTGGGTCAATTTTCAGATGCCCGGTCAACGGCAAAGCGGCAACACAATTCTGGCATCAGGACGATACACCAAAGGAACGGACGCTATGAACAACACACCGGATAACAAACCGCACCCGTCCGTCAATGTCACCTATGGCAAATTCAATAACTCAGCTGACAGCCAACATTTACCGGCTACCGCCACGTCAGAAAAACCGCCGTCAAGCCAACCCCGCAGGCGGGTCTTGATTTTGGCGGCCAAGGTCAAACAATGGCGGCGGTTGACGGTGTTTGTTTTCCTGGTATTGGTTCAATAACTGTCATCCATCCCGTCGTTCAATCCGGAACATCATCATCCCCCTGCCCGCTTTGGTCACTTAACCGGTTCTCCGTTTCATCGTTCATGTTTTATGTATTTACGTATTTCGTAATTATATGGCTTGACATTGATTTACGATAATCGTAATTATTATTATGCGTACTTTAATGCAGGAGACGACATGACAACAATTACATGCCTGTTTGATGTGGATTGCGCCCTGAAGGAATGCAAACAAATTCAATTGGCCCGTAACCATCTGGAACAGGCGGAATTGATCATGGGCCATATTGATTACACCATTCCCGATTACGCCGTCGAAGCCATCGCAGACGCCATCAAACTAACAGCCGAAGCCTATGACGAACTCAACGCCGACATCGCCCGTTATGAACAGGACCGGGATTATTATTGACCGTTGCCGTAGGTTTTATGATTTTATGGTTTGTTTATTTCTGCCGGGCGGCACGCCACGAGCTGGCGACGAGTATAACCGCAAGGCCTGAAAACAAAATCACGCCCTGCCATTCACCAAGGCCGTCAATGCGCGGCAGTTCAAGGGCGGCAAAGGCGATCCAGACACCGATGCTGAAGGAAAACCAGACGTCATCGATGAACAGCGAAAACAGTTCGGCCACGGCCATTTTTAACCAGTTCATGATTGCTCTCCGACTTTTGTGGGTGTTTTTGCCAAACCGATGGCGATAAATGATGCCAATGCAAAACCGGCGATCAGGGCCAGTATGGACAAATCCGCACCCGGCCACGGCATGCCCGAGCCTTCGCCGATCCAGAACACGCCAAATCCCGACAGCAACACACCAACAATGAATTTCAATGTATTTTCCGGCACCTGCGCCAACGGTTTATGTACCAGCAAGCCAATGACAATGACCAACAACAACGCCGCCGCGGCCCCCGTTGACGCCGGGATCAGCGTGCCTTCGCGCGATCCGACGGCGATGACGATAAAGATCACCTCGAGCCCTTCCAAAACAACGGCTTTGAAACTGGTGATCAAGGCAATGGGGTCCCAGACGCCGTGGGGCGAGCCAGCGCGCTTTAACATTTCCGTTTCTTTGTTATAAATCGCCGCTTCGTCATGCATGGCAATGACACCGGCGGAACGCAGGATGGCTTTGCGCAGCCAGCGCATACCGAACAACAACAATAAAACGCCGATGATCATTTGCAGCCACGCAATCGGAACGGCGGATAACAATGAACCAAAGATCATCACCAGCACAATCAGCAACACCGTCCCGGCGGTCGCACCGATCAACGCCGGTGCCCAGCCCCGGACCGTTCCGACGGCCAGAACAATGGTCAGGGCTTCGACAAATTCAACGGTCGATGCCAGAAACGCCGCCACCGCCACGGTCACCGTTGGCGTGGTTAAATCCCAAAACATAAAATCCATGGCATGGACCCTCTTGATAAATTATGATGAATGAATGTTGTTAACGCTACATAACTTTGCTAGTATGTAGCATACACTACACGACCCGTCAATCACAGCTTTGAAGGCGCTCCCATGAAAAACAAAGGCTTTGAAAACCGCATCCGCTCGAACCTTGAGACCATGCGCCCGGCGGAACAACGGGTCGCCCGGTTTTTTCTGGGCAATCCGGAAGACACGCTTGTGGGGTCCGCATCCTCTATTGCCAAGGCCATCGACACCAGTGACGCCACGGTCATCCGCACGGTCAAGGCGCTGGGATTTTCCGGCATGGATCACATGCGCCGCGAATTGATCGGTGATATGCAAAACAACCCGGCACCGTTCAAACGGTTATCCTTGACGCTGGATCAAATGGGGGATGATGTCTATTCGGCGCTGGATATGACCCTTGAAATTCATTTGCAAGCCATCGAACGGCTGCGCCACGATATCAAGCCTGAAATTTTTACCCGGACCGTGAATGCCCTTGCCACGTCACACCACATCCACCTGTTCGGCATCGGGCCATCGTCGGCGATGGCGGATTACATGGCGATACAGTTGGGCCGCTATGGACTTCCGGCGACCACCATCAACCACAGCGGATTATTGCTGGCCGATCAGTTGTTGAAAGTGGACAAAGGCGACACGGTTCTGATTTTCGCCTATGGCCGGGTTTACCCGGAACTGAAGGCGTTGTTAAAAGTGGCACAGCAACAAAAGGCAAAAACCGTTTTGATCTCCGACACCCTTGGCGAGAAACTGGGCGGCAAGGTGGATCTGGTGTTACCGGTGCGCCGCGGTCGCACGGACCGGCTTAGCATGCACACGACAACGCTGGCC
>Ga0316207_10005229_pt1 | contig 10862 bp, 6 predicted proteins | sample 6weekpyrite_MG_FD_204943 | JGI IMG/M metagenome (GOLD analysis project Ga0316207, IMG submission 204943) | Microbial mat bacterial communities from mineral coupon in-situ incubated in ocean water Damariscotta River, Maine, United States -... | ecosystem: Environmental > Aquatic > Marine >...
CACATTGATGCTTAGAGTATAGCCATAAAAACACTAATAAAATCATTCTTAATCACACAAAAATCAGCTAAAATCATCAACTTATTATGAAGATAAAAGTTAGTGACCTCATTGTCCGTTATTTAGAACGTCTGGGCGTAGAATATATCTTTGGGATGCCAGGTGCTCATATATTGCCCGTCTACGACAGTCTGTATGATTCAAGTATTCAGAGCGTTCTGGCAAAACACGAACAGGGTGCAGCTTTTATGGCGGGTGGTTGTGCCAGGGCATCAAATACAATATCGGCGTGTATCACCACTGCTGGTCCTGGTGCTACAAACCTCGTAACCGGTATCGCAAATGCGTATGCTGATAAGCTCCCGGTCATTATTATCACCGGTGAAGCCCCAACTTATATCTTCGGTAAAGGCGGCCTGCAGGAAAGTTCAGGCGAAGGAGGCAGCATTGACCAGGATGCATTATTCAAGGGGATCACACGCTATAACAAAGTTATTGAACGCACTGATTATCTAGAGAATGTTTTAAATCAGGTTTCAAAAATTCTTCTCTCTGATAGTTCAGGACCGGTACTATTAAGCTTTCCATACAATGTGCAGAAGGAGCTGGTTGAAGAAAACATTCTTGATGCCGTGATAACTGAAAGACGCATTACAGCTGTCCGCAATAATTCATTACCCGTAGATGACTTCACCCAATTAATATCAAATGCAAAAAGACCTGTTATTATCGCAGGTCACGGCTGCATCAAAGCTGATGCGCAACTGGAAGTAGATCTTCTCAGTGACCGCTTAAATATTCCCGTTACCACAAGTTTAAAAGGCAAAGGCGTAATCAGTGAACAATCTACACGTTCACTAGGAAGCCTCGGGGTAACTTCATACAGTAAGGCACGAAATTACATCATCGAAAACGCGGATCTTCTTATTTTTCTGGGGGCCGGATTTAATGAACGTACTAGCTACCTGTGGGATAAGAAGCTACTCAAAGATAAAAAAATCATACAGGTTGATACCAGTCAGGAACAGCTGGAAAAAGTTTTTAAAGCCGATCTGCCTATACTTGGTGATATAAAGCAGGTCATAGCCGGTGTACTTGATTTATTGAATACACAAACCATCCAGAAGAAATCATTTGAAAAAATTGAATATGCCATTCCCGCAGAAAGTGATGCTGCTTTATTCAATGACAGATTTTCATTAATTAAAATATTTTTCAATGAGTTAGAAAAGCATTTTACCGAAGACATGATGATATTCGATGATAATATTATTTTCGCCCAAAACTTTTTTAATGTCTCGAATGGAAACAGATATTACTCCAATTCAGGCATATCTTCCCTGGGCCATGCTATACCTGCCGCAATTGGTGCTCGATTTGCTATAAAACACCCAACTTTTGCTGTGCTGGGTGATGGTGGATTCCAGATGTGTTGCATGGAGTTAATGACAGCGGTTAACTACAATATACCCCTTACAGTAGTCATGTTTAATAATTCCACAATGGGGCTTATTAGAAAAAACCAGCATCAACAATATGAAAAACGCTTTATTGATTGCGACTTTATTAATCCTGACTACAGTGAGTTAGCAAAATCTTTTGGCATCGGTTATAAAAAAATAGAACAGGCTGAAGACATGTGCGATCTATTTAATAACTTTGATTACCTAAATTCAATAAATTTAATTGAAATCATTATTGACAAAGATTTGTTTCCTACTTATTCCTCACGTCGTTAATGAGGACTATACTCGGATGAAACAGATCAACACACTTGCATTAAGGAAATTACTCAAGTTATATCAACATGACACTTCAATTAAAAACAAAATAAAGCTTCTCGATAAAATTCAAGGAACCGACGAGCACTTAAAACTCATCGAATTATACCAGGCCTCAATCCCCCTGATTGAACATCATATATGGAAAAATGGGATTACTGAAAAAACTATTCTAAGTTACCAGAAGATCTTCAATGAATTAGAACATATTATTAATATAGATAACGACCAGGATTTAAGACATCACTTCACCATTGCCATTCCCGTAGCGGACAGGCCAAAACATTTAGAATCCTGTCTACAAAGTATTTTAAATTTATGTATTAAGTTTAAATACGGCGGCATGTCAAATGGTTTTTACAAAAAAGTCAATGTCATAATAGCTGACGATAGTGAACAGAAGCAGAATATTAAAAAAAACAGGGCGCTTGCTACATATTTTACACAACAAGGTCTAAAAGTAGATTATTTTGGATCGCGCGAACAAATAGATTTAATTAAGAAATTAAAAGATAAAAATCATGTAGAAAATATTATCGGCAAGATCAGTCTCGACAAGTTTTTTCATAAGGGTGCCTCTATCACCCGAAATATCACATACTTAAAATTAAAACAACTAGATAATGGAAATGTACCTACACTATTTTATTTTATAGATAGTGACCAGGAATTTCAGATATTAACACCCGGCAAAATTAGTGATGAAGAATACTATGCAATTAACTACTTCTATTACCTGGATAGACTTTTTTCTACTAGAAATATAAGCATACTAACAGGAAAAGTTGTTGGTGACCCGCCTGTTTCACCCTCAGTTATGGCTGGTAATTTTCTTGATGATCTGATTAGTTTTGTTTCAGAAATAGCCAACATGTTACCAGAACAAAGCTGTCAATTTCATAAAAAGCCTATAGTTAATGCAGATGATGCCGCATATCATGATATGGCTGAATTATTTGGATTTAAACCCACAGCGGAATCATTTAATTATCATTGTTCAATAATTGAAAAACATGATCACAAAAAGTGTTTTTCCGATGTATCCAGGAAACTGAACCAGTTTTTTGATGGAGAACATCCCACAAGAAAAAGTTATTATAAACATGAAAATATCCTGAAAAGTGCTAAACCGGCAAGGACGATATACACAGGAAACTATATTTTCAAATCAGAAAACCTTAAATATTTCATACCTTTTGCGAATCTAAAATTTCGCATGGCAGGCCCAGTATTAGGCCGAATTATCAAATCAGATCTCAAAAAAAAATTTGTATCTGCAAATTTACCCATGCTTCACAAACGCACAGAAAAGTCCATAGGCCAGTCAGAATTTAGAGCTGGGGTTAACCACAAACAGAATAGAATCGATTTGTCTGATGAGTTCATACGACAGTTTTTTGGAGATGTTATGCTGTTTAGCATAATTAAACTAACTGAGCTGGGGTTTCCTGGTAAAAAACCAACTCTGAATGATTTATCGGGCATCATTAGTAAAACCATAAAATCCATGCATGACAAATATATAAATAAGCATAAAGAAATAAGTAGAAAAGTGATTTCACTTAAAACTATAATTAACTCCCCTCAACACTGGTGGAATAATACACCCGACACAGAATTAGATTGCCAGAAATTCATTCAGTTTATTGACAACATAGAATACAACTTCGGAGAAGATGCCTCTATTTATAAAACAATAAAATCGGAAGAACAGGTTGAGGTTTACCATGCTCAAATATTAGAAGCGATCACTGACTACTCCAGCGACATGTCTACTTGGGCTAACATCATTAACACAGAAAGCAATCTGTAATGAATATTTTTATACTCAATTCGGGACGCTGTGGTTCAACCACATTTATTAAAGCCTGCAAGCACATTAACAACTACTCTTCAGCTCATGAATCACTTACTGCACACACAGGTATTAAACGATTAGCTTATCCTGCACAGCATATAGAAGCCGACAATAGACTCGCCTGGTTTCTTGGAAGACTTGACAGGGAGTATGGTAATAATGCTTTTTATGTTCATCTCAGTAGAAACCGGCAGAAGACTATAGAAAGTTTCAGTAAACGTGAAAATTTTGGAATTATGAAAGCATATAAAGAAGCAATTCTATTGCATAGTGATGCAAATCAAAATGCAGAAAAAATTGCAAAGGATTATATTGAAACGATTGAATCCAATATCGAGCTATTTCTCAAAGACAAATCCAATAAAATGAATTTTTCTCTTGAAAATGCTCACCAACACTTCAAAAAATTCTGGAATGAAATTTCCGCTAAAGGTGACATAAATGCTGCCCTGGACGAGTTCAAAATCAATTACAACGCTTCATAACTACAAACCACAAATGTTACGTAGGATGGATGATAGATCAAGTAACACGAATCCACCCTACGTAACATAGTATTCCTCTGCATCTCTGTGGATTTTTTTTAACTTTAGTAATAATCAAACTATTTATACCGACTAGAATAATTACTTTTATGCCAACATCATTCAGCCTTTTCGATAGTATGCGTAAACTCCAGATTACCATCAGCATCAATAAACTCGGCAGTCAGTGTATTGCCATCAATGGATACATATAGCAGACCTATAGTATCGGCTTCAAATAGTGACGGGTTACTCCCCTGCAGTGGCGTGACTGAAGCACCTGCCCCTGAGACTGCTAAGGCTGTCCCTTTACATGTATCACTTAGCCACTGCCGATTATGGTCGTGACCGGATATATATAAATCGACCTTACCACACCAGACAGATTCAGCAAATTTCTTAACTTCAATACCACTTGCCAGGGGCAGCCCTGCGACACCATCATAATTGCCAGCATTTCCATGTCGGCCATTTGATTTATATGGATGATGGCCAAAAGCTATATTCCATTTGGAATCAGTATCAGAAAGCCACCCAGAAATATCTTTTTTCTGGTCTTTAGCCAGCTTATAGAATTGAGCATTTGTATCCATTGCAAAAAACATAGTGTCCTGAACCAGAAAACGATAATAATGACGGGGCATTCTCCACTTAGAAGAAACTTCGGTATACCTTATTTGATGTATCGACTTTCCAATCTCATGGCCTGCCCCACTCCCGCCATAATCGTGATTACCCAGCACAGTATAAAATGGCATTTCCAGATTTTTGTACGGCTCTTCAAATTTTTTCTGAAACTGCTCATCATCCAGACTATCTACACCCGAACTGTAAATATTATCGCCTAATAATAAGACAAAATCGCAGCCATCCTTCTGGCATTTTTCCTCGATTGCCTGAGCGACTTTAAATTGCCCTGTATTCCCTTTTCCAACATCACCAATCGCAACAAATCTAAGCTTATCCGGAGTAGTACCAAGCTCAGTATCAATATCTGAGTTGATATCCAGTACATCATCTATAATACTGCATGAGGACAAAACCAGCATAAACAAGCTTATAACCAGGGAGGTTTTATAAGACATAAAGCTTCCTTTATAAAAATCAGGTATAAACGATTTTATTAACCCTTTATTATTAAAATTTAGCATCACTTCTCCCTGAGCATTAAACGAGTTATTTCAGTTTTAAATACAAAATTAAGCAACTTATAAACAGGCCTTACATAATAACACTTACTCTTACTACTATCTCGTTAAAAGATATGAGTTAATGTTTAAATCACACTGCCCGAGGTATGCTCTGGGGTTGTCTCTAATAGCTAGTACAACTTCAATAACTTAGGTAAAAAAGATACCTTAAACATTTCTATTTCACTATAAATCATTTAATCCTGTACTATGAACTTGGTTATAAGAATGCATCTACAGACATACACTGATCATATTGTAATAATTATATTCAGCAGGCAACAAGCATGAGAGATCCAGGGAAATAATTTATTGTACACACCGCACAGACGATGAAACAATCTTTCAGCTACTTAATTTTGCCCGCTTAAAGCAATGTAAAATATCTATTCCCAGACTCAACTTTGTAAAAGTTTATCCAGAGGCTCAGGTTCATGAATTGCATACCCCTGAACAAAATCAACACCCATATTAGCAATAACTTTATAGATGGCCTCATTTTCTACGTATTCTGCAATAGTTCTAAGCCCCATCACATGTCCCACCTGGTTAATTGCTTCCACCATTGCGGCATCAGATGAATCTATCAAAACATCTCTGATAAAGCCGCCATCAATTTTCAGATAATCTACATTCAGGTTTTTAAGGTATGCAAAAGAACTCAGGCCGCTACCAAAATCATCTAGTGAAAAAGAACACCCTAGATGTTTAAGCTCTGATATTAAACGAGTTGCATTTTTTAAATTTGCTATAGCTGCGGTTTCAGTAATTTCAAAACATAGCTGATTTGGTTCTACCGTGGAATTGGCGATTGCGTCTACTAAGAAATCAAAAAAACCATCTGAATTAATAGACTGTCCAGATAAGTTTATAGAAAAAATATCATTTTTGAATTCCTGATGATGACTAATATATTTTAATGCCTCTTGAATCACCCACATATCCACTTTTTCAATTAAGTGGAAACGTTCAGCAGCAACAATAAACTTTAGTGGAGGTATGATATTTTGATCACGTCCAATCATTCTGATTAATAGCTCACGATGATGAGCTGGTTTACCCTTATCATTTGTATGATTTATATTTTGATAAAATAATGTAAACCTGTTTTCTTCAATAGCAGTTGATATATCCGAAGCCAACTGCATTTCACCCTGACGCAACGCATGTTCCTCATCATTATCTACACGAATATGAACTCGGTTGCGACCATTCTCTTTAGCAATATAGCAAGCCACATCAGCCGCACTAAGTATTTCAGCTAAATTCCCACTCTGATTGTTAATTGGAACAACACCAATGCTTATCGCAATATCAAATTGCTTATTCTCCCAGTCAAAACGAAACTCTTTAACAAAAAGACGTAGACTTTCAGATATAACATCAGCGCGATTTAAATCGCAATTTACCAGTAATACTCCAAACTCATCTCCACCCAAACGAGATAGCGTATCAGTTTCGCGTATCTTACCTTTTAGTTCAGATGACAATTGCTTTAGAAGTTCATCACCGGCAAAATGCCCACATGTATCATTAACAACTTTAAATTGATCAAGATCCATATACAATAAAGCATGTTGGCGATTTTCATCTCTAGCTGTATTCAATGCCTCTTTCACGCGACTTTCAAACTCTGTCCGGTTAACCAGTCCAGTTAATGAGTCATGCTGAGCCTGATAAGCCATTTGTCTCGCCATTTTTCTGGTATTACTCACATCGTGAAACACCAGAATGACACCAATCGTTTCACCTTCAACATTTTTTATAGGTGCTGCTCTATCTTCTATTGAAAACTCATGGCCATCCCGCCTGACTAAAGCTGTATGATTAGTTACACCAATCATAGATCCTCTTTCAATACATTTAATCACAGGATTTTGAACATCTCTACCGGTGATTTCATTTTTGATATTAAACACTTTCTCTAGCGGTTTACCCAATGACTCTTTAAGCGTCCATCCTGTCAACTGTTCAGCGACAGGGTTTAACAACTCTATCTTACCCTCTATATCAGTTGTAATTACACCATCACCGATTGATTTTAATGTAACCAATATTCGTTCTTTTTCTTCTGTTAGTGCGCGTTCAGAAGTTTTTAACGCTTCAATACGTTGTCTTATAGCAAGCGCCATATTGTTAAAATTATCTGCTAACTGGCCTATTTCATCATTGGATGATTTCTTTACCTTTATTGAGTAATCCCCATCAGCTACTATACGTGTAGCTTCCACCAGTATAAATATATGCCTTGTTAATAAATAACCTGCAATACTTAACAGGATTATGGTTAATATAACTTCTGATGATGCAATGAATATACCTTGTTGTAATAAGTCTGAACGTGCATCAATCATTTTTTTCAGCGATATACCAAAACGAACCTCTCCCACTTTCAGTTTACCTAACTTTAGCGTAGCAACTGAATCATATACCTTGTCATTCATTGCTGAATTTATACTATTATCCAGAACGGGGAGTTGCTCTAATTTATGGCCTGCACTCGCGTATATGTTATTACTTTCGTCCAGCACAACTATATAAAGCACTTCCGATTCGCCAAATTTGACTAATTTACCGAGAGTTTCCTGCATTGATGCAAAGTCACGCTCAAACATAAACAAACTAAGTGCCCCATCAAGAAGTGGTGACAGGTCTTCAACAAAAGATTCAGCATGATATTGCACTGCATTATTCATGAGTCGCATACTGTTGCCAACCAGGAGCCCAAGCATAATCACTTCTACTACAGTACTAATAATAATAAGTTTTAATCGAATTGATAAATTAGAAAATGATCTCAAACGGATACACTCTTACACATACTATTGCTTTTTTAAAAAAACCTGAATATATGGTTCAAGCTGTTTCTTTTCCTGATCATCAACTATATCAAATCGTTTGAAACCAGTTCTAACCATATATTTCTTTCCAACATCAGATTCATGAAAACTAAATAATGCTTTCTGGACTTTGAGAACATCAGTTTCAGGCACGTCAGCAGCGGCCATAACCTGAAAACCAATTGATTCAGGTGATTTTCCAATCACTCTCATTTTATTACCCTTTTCTAATTTACCTATTTTGTACCAGAGTAATATTCCAGTCACTGAAGCATCACTCTCTCCTCGAAGAGGCGCATACATTGCATTATTATGTGTTTTGGTAAATTTAAAAGTTATATTTTTTCCATTAAATAACCCAATGTTATTGAGCTGCTTTTCGACCATTTGGGTAATTAATGCTGTTCTGCCAACCAGGGTAATTATCTTGCCCTCAAGGCCTTTTAACTCATAAATGTCCGAGGATGAATTCACCAGGTAAACACCCTGAACCTCATGCTTTGTGTGGGCAATTGGGCGATATCCATCACGAACTTCAGCTAATCGCCCTAAATGCGGCGCGGTCAAAATGAAATCATATGATGAGTGCTTAGTCCGCATAACAAATTTCTTAAAACTGGGTGCTGTCACCATGACTACTTTTTTACCCAATGCCACCTCAAATCTGTCTTTTAGATCAGTATGAAAATTTACCAGCTGACCGGGACTAACATAAGGGAAAATACCAAGTTGTAATGCCTCCTTATTTAACTCTGTTGCTCTGACTCTGTAACTTAAAGATATTACTATAAATAAGACTAATATTACTGTACATCGTAATCGGATCGTCAAGGTGCCTCCCCAAATAAAAAGACAATGATATCAGCAGTTTATGCCTGTCAAACACAGAAAATGAAAAATCCACTTTCTTTTGTAATTAATCCCAAATTTTGGTCTATTATCTAATATAGCCGCCGCTTTTAATAGTGTCTGTGAAATTAATTATTTCTTCACTTTCTTGATATCAGGACAAAACATGCTTAAAAACATCAAAATACAAACCGTAATCAGCACCGGGTTTGCCTTTATTCTTATACTTGTAACAATGATTAATGTTCCGATGATCGTTTCAACTATATCTGATGTTGTCGAAGAAGCTGAAAAACGTGAACTGGAGGGCTTATTTAAAAGCGCTAAAACCGAATTAAGGTCTCAGGGTTATCTAGCTGTTGCATTATCAAGCCTGGTCGCAAATGTTGACTACTTCTCTAAAATGTTCGCTAATGAAGAACGGGAAGCCCTCACTAAGGCACTGCAGCCAACATTTAAAGCGATGAAGAAGAAATTCTATGCACGGCAATTTCAGTTTCATACACCACCGGCCACATCATTCCTGAGACTACATAAACCAGCAAAATTTGGAGACGACCTGTCTTCGTTTCGAAGTACGGTTGTGTCTACCAACCTTGAGAAAAAGGATATTATGGGCCTGGAAAAAGGTGTAGCTGGCCTGGGTATTCGTGGTATTTCACCTGTTTACTACAATGGCAAACATTATGGCTCAGTTGAATTTGGTATGTCATTTGGCCAACCCTTTTTTGACCAGTTTAAACAGAAATATGGTGTAGATATTAGCCTGCATTTAAAAACTGAGAATGGTTTTGATTTATTCGCTTCAACCTTACAGGGCGGTGATTTACTCAACAAAAACCAGCTAGAAACTGCATTGAATGAACATGCGGTTATTGAACAGCTTAATCAGAACGATATGGAGCTGGCGGTATTTGCAAATCGAATAGATGATTATTCTGGTAAAGCAGTTGGAGTAGTTGTTATTGCCATGGATAGAAGCCACAACTCTTCAGCTATTAGAAATGCAACGACGGTTGCCATAACATTAGGCGCAATATCCCTGGTCGCTGGATTAATCTTTTCTACCCTGATAGCCCGAATGATAGTCATACCATTAAAACAAGCTGCCAAGGCGATGGATGAAATTGCTCAGGGGGATGGTGACCTGACCAAGCGCCTGGATGATTCAGGTAAAAACGAGATTAGTATGTTAGCAGCCGCATTTAACCAGTTTGCTGAGAAAGTAAGGGTGCTGGTGGGACAGGTCTCTTCCTCAACCATTCAATTAGCCTCAGCTGCAGAACAAATGTCTGTAATTACTGATGAAACCAGTCAAGGTGTGATCCAGCAACAGAGCGAGACAAACCAGGTGGTGACCGCTATGCATCAAATGACCGCCACTGTTCAGGAGGTTGCCCGTAACGCAACTGATGCAGCAGAGGCTGCTACTAATGCAGATAGCGCATCAGCGGAAGGCAGAGAGGTGGTTATCAGAACTATGAATACGATTGAAAGCCTGTCATCTGAGCTAAACTCTGCTGCAAGTGTCATTAGCCAGCTGGAACAGGATAGTGAGAATATAGGCACCGTATTGGATGTTATAAAAAGCATCGCCGAACAAACAAACCTGCTTGCCCTGAATGCGGCTATAGAAGCTGCTCGAGCCGGTGAACAGGGGCGTGGTTTTGCCGTAGTTGCGGATGAAGTACGAACGCTTGCTAGTAGGACACAGCAGTCTACTCAGGAGATTCAGTCAATGATTGAAAAGCTACAGGACGGAACAAAATCGGCTGTTAGTGTGATGAACAATAGCAGAAATCATGCTGATTCAAGTGTTA
>Ga0316207_10005230_pt1 | contig 10861 bp, 9 predicted proteins | sample 6weekpyrite_MG_FD_204943 | JGI IMG/M metagenome (GOLD analysis project Ga0316207, IMG submission 204943) | Microbial mat bacterial communities from mineral coupon in-situ incubated in ocean water Damariscotta River, Maine, United States -... | ecosystem: Environmental > Aquatic > Marine >...
CATTGTTTCGTGATGACCGCCGGCAATCTCGGGTACGTTTTTCAGGTGTCTTGGGAATGGCAATTTTTCAAGCATGTTAATGGTTGATTGCATATGGAAGTTGATAACGTGACGCTCTTCCGGGGTCAGGGTGCCTTTGGGTATGGTGAGGTTATAGATTTCGTTCTCAGTCAGAAGCGGTTGTATCTCACCGTTAACGTCCCGGAACTCGCGTTTGCCAATGTCCCTGACCCGTTGTTGTGCTTCTTCAGTCATGAACTCGCCACCAATGTTAGCGTGGCGTAAAAACGCGAGTTCGTCATCAAGTGCAGCCTGCAGCTCATCAAATTCTTTTCGTAGCAGCTGGCACTTTTTATCATCCATGCAATGTGCAAGTTCCTGTACCAGGTTACTTTCGGCGTCGCGTTTGAGCAGGGCAATCCGGTATTCAACGAGATTTATGCGATCGTAGATCGTCTCCAGCTTGGTTGCCTTATCGACAACATGAATGGGCGTGGTGATTTTGCCGCAGTCATGCATCAGCGCCGCAATTTTCAGTTCATACATTTCCTGGTCGGAGAACTTCAGTTTGGCGTAAGGACCTTCATCAGTATTATGCACCGCTTGTGCAAGCAGCATGGCAATTTCCGGCACGCGACGACAATGTCCACCGGTATAGGGGGATTTTTCATCAATGGCTCCTGCGATAACTTCAATAAAGCGTTCGAGCAGGATGCGTAGATCTTCGAGTAACTGGTGGTTAGTCAGTGCAACGGCTGCCTGTGATGCCAGGGACTCAGCGAGCAGTTGGCTGTCTGGTGAAAAGGCAATGACTTCGTTGCTGTCAGGGTCGGTTGCATTAATCAGTTGCAGGACACCAATGATCCGGTTTTCATGATTTTTCATTGGCAGGGTCAGGAATGATTTGGAGCGGTAGCCTAGCCGCTTGTCGTAGGCCTTGGTTCCCTCGAAATTAAATCCGGATACAAAATATGCATCTTCAATGTTGACGGTTTTGCCAGTGAGTGCAGCAAATGCCGCAACGGTTTGGTTATTCGGTTGGCCGCTATCATCGTGTAGGGGAATAGAGGCAAGTTCAATGGCTTGTTGCGTTGACCCGCCCAGGGCGATGTCGAGAGAACGGGTGCGCATGATTTCAAAGTGTAGTTGGTCATCTTCTTTGAGCAGGTAAAGTGTGCCGCCGTCAGCACATGTGAGTGTTTGGGCATTGATCAGGATCGTTTCGAGCAGGCGATCCATATCCTTTTCGGCAGATAGTGAAATGCCGATGTTAATAAGCTGCTCTATGCGGCCAAGCAGGTTGGCCTCATCCTTTTTTGCATCCACGATATTATCAGTATCCGGCAAGGTGTCTCTGACTGCTCTCATCGTCAAGCCCCCACGGCTTATCACAGTATAGTATATATAAGCGATTTGGTAGGATTTAGCAGCAGTAAACGGCCGCTTCTGGCGTCAGATTGTTTGGGGTACGTACGTAGGGATAAGCTGACGATGGGTACTAATACTTTTGTTCTAATTCATTGTTTTATAGGGGCTATTTAATAGTATTTATGTGTCTTTATGAGGTGGGCAAAAAGTGGGTAAAGCATTTCGGCTTCGATATTAATGCCATACTCTTAGCCGGGGTTTGGTGAGACGGCAAGACTCGAGCTCATGATTGCATGCAGCAACGCTTGTATTTTTTACCACTGCCACAGGGGCAAGCCTCATTGCGACCAGTCTTCTGGTTCCGTTTGATTTGAGGTGCGGGGTGTTCACCATCCAGGTATGACCAGTGGCCGTCGACGCGTTTAAACCGGCTACGTTCATGTAACTGTTGAGGTTGACCGTTCAGCGTATAGTGAGCAATGAATTCAACTTCACCTTTTTCATCATTGGGCTGACCTGCATGCGTTGAAATAATTTCGAGTCCTTGCCATAAAAGTCCCGCTTCATTTGGACTGATGGATGCTGGGCGTGTGGAAGGGTGCCAGCTGTGTGCAAGGTAATCGAGGTCGTTAACCACAAAGGCTGAATAGCGCGAACGCATGAGCTGTTCAGCAGTTAAAGGGTGTTTAGTAGCTCGATGATAGGGGGCGCAGCAGCTTGAAAAAAGCGTGCCACTGCCACATGGACATGCCTGATTATCTATACGAGCAGGTTTCATTGTTGAAGTATAACGGATGTAAAAATCCTCGAACAAATGCGCACAAAATCCATGCAATTGCACAATAATAGTACACGACAACACTGTGGTACTTGTCGGTGCAAAATGCTAATGTTGGTGCAAATTTTTGCTTTGCTCATCTAATAATAAATTGCCTGCATGTCTTACGGGGGAGAAATAAATGGAAAATCTTCAACAAACGGTTGAATCACTGCAATCCGGAAGTGACGTACTGTTTATCTTACTGGGCGCCATTATGGTGCTTGCGATGCATTCTGGATTTGCCTTCCTCGAAGTGGGCACCGTGCGTAAAAAGAACCAGGTCAATGCACTGGTGAAAATAATTACGGATTTTTCAGTTTCGACCATTGCCTATTTCTTTATTGGTTACTATGTCGCCTACAGTGTCGGCTTTTTTGAAAGTGCCTCGATACTGTCTGAGAAGAGTGGTTATGAGTTGGTCAAGTTCTTCTTCCTGTTGACGTTCGCGGCAGCAATTCCGGCGATTATCTCTGGTGGTATCGCTGAACGTGCCCGCTTCTATCCTCAGCTGCTGGCCAGTTTTTTAATCGTGGCACTTATCTACCCATTCTTTGAAGGTATCATCTGGAACGGTAACTATGGTGTACAGGACTGGATAGAAGCGACCTTCGGTGCGCCATTTAATGATTTCGCAGGTTCGGTAGTCGTGCATGCCGTGGGTGGCTGGATTGCACTCGCAGCGGTGCTATTACTCGGGCCACGTTATGGTCGTTACTCTAAAGATGGCCAGGTGGCAGCACACCCTCCATCAAGTATCCCGTTCCTGGCACTTGGCGCCTGGATCCTGAGTGTTGGTTGGTTTGGTTTTAACGTCATGTCTGCCCAGACCGTTGAAGCGGTCAGTGGCCTGGTCGCAGTGAACTCACTGATGGCCATGGTCGGGGGTATCCTGGCGGCCCTGTTTGTGGGTAAGAATGACCCGGGCTTTATTCATAACGGTCCACTCGCTGGCCTTGTCGCGGTATGTGCAGGCTCAAACGTGATGCATCCACTCGGTGCTCTGGCTACCGGCCTGGTTGCTGGCGCTATGTTCGTCTGGTTCTTCACCATGACCCAGAATCGTTGGAAGATTGATGATGTGCTGGGTGTTTGGCCCTTGCACGGTATATGTGGTGCATGGGGTGGCATTGCCGCGGGTATCTTCGGTCTTGAAGCGCTCGGCGGCATGGGGGGCGTGACCTTCATGTCACAATTGGCCGGTACGCTGATGGGTGTGGGCGTTGCCCTTATCGGCGGTTTCATTACTTATGGACTGGTTCGCATGATGATGGGGCTACGACTCTCCCAGGAAGAGGAATACGAGGGTGCCGATCTGAGTATCCACAAAATCAGCTCAGAACCTGTAGGTGATTGAAATGTCATGAACAGCTAGCGAAAAGCTGCTCAAAATGCTAAGTTTGGCGCCCTTTTTTCAGGTACACCGTTGAAATGGCGCGTAAACTTTACATCAAGACCTTCGGCTGCCAGATGAATGAGTATGATTCATCGCGCATGGCCGATTCCCTGAATGACTCACATGGCCTGGAACGGACAGACGATCCGTCCCAGGCCGATGTGTTGCTTCTTAATACCTGCTCGGTACGTGATAAGGCCCAGGAGAAGGTCTTCTCTGAACTGGGTCGCTGGAACCTCCTTAAACAGGACAACCCTGAGTTGGTGATTGGTGTAGGCGGTTGTGTGGCCAGCCAGGAGGGTGAAGCCATTCGCCACCGGGCACCTTATGTCGATATGGTGTTTGGTCCTCAAACTTTGCATCGTCTACCGGACATGCTTAAAGAGACGGATCAAAAACGCAAACCCAGCATTGACGTCTCGTTCCCGGAAATAGAAAAGTTTGATCGTCTGCCCGCACAAAAAGCGGAAGGCCCGACTGCGTTTGTCTCCATCATGGAAGGCTGCAGTAAGTACTGTACATTCTGTGTGGTGCCCTATACCCGTGGCGAAGAGATCAGTCGTCCGTTTGATGATGTCATTGCCGAGGTGGCCGGCCTGGCTGCACAGGGTGTTCGTGAGGTGAACCTGCTTGGGCAGAATGTGAATGCCTATCGCGGTGTCATGCACGACGGTGATATTGCCGATCTTGCGCTGCTCATTACTTACGTCGCAGCGATTGATGGCATTGACCGGGTTCGTTTTACGACTTCGCACCCGATGGAAATGAACGATAGCCTGATCAATGTCTATGCCGAGGTGCCCGAGCTGGTCAGTCATTTACACCTGCCGGTGCAGAGTGGCTCCGATAGTATTCTTGCTGCAATGAAGCGCAATCACAAGGCCAGTGATTACATCGAGATCATCCGCCGTCTTCGAGAAGTGAGACCAGATCTCAGCCTGTCATCTGACTTTATTATCGGTTTCCCCGGGGAGACGGATGAGGACTTCGCTGCGACGATGGCCTTGATTAATGAAGTCGGTTTCGACCATTCATTTAGTTTTATCTATAGTCAAAGACCGGGCACACCCGCTGCCGATCTTGATGATGCTGTGCCACATACAACCAAGCAACAAAGGCTTGCCGAGCTACAGGCCCGTATCACCGAAATGGCTGTTGCGATCAGTCAGTCGATGGTGGGTACAACACAACGTGTGCTTGTAAGTGGTCCTTCACGCAAAGACCCGACCGAGATGAGCGGTCGTACAGAAAACAACCGTGTCGTGAACTTTAAAGGTGATAAAGCCCTGATCGGTCAGTTTGTCGATATCAGGATTACCGAGGCCTTCACCAATTCGTTGCGTGGCCAGTTGGTTGCCGATTAGGTATTTCTTATACGTCATTCCAGAACAAACTGGAATCGAATTCAAGGAATATTTGGACTGAATTTACAGGATGAACATGATTTTTAATCTCACCCTGTGAATCTTGTCATAAGAGAAAAGCATATAAAGAATACTGAAGTGTGTTTTCAAGTTTCTTTGCGTTCTCTGCGCCTTTGCGACTTTGCGTTAGATTTCAGGGATAAAAAACGCATTTGGATAATGAAATAGTCAAGTAATGACGGGGTGGCATGTTTATTTTATGGAAACAAACATATCAAGTTTCATTGCTTAACCGTATTCAATTCACTATCTTTAAAGTAACACCGACATACAGGTAAACCAGACAATTTTGAGCGATCACCCCTTATCCAGCCAGTTCACCTTGGAGCCATCCGATAATATGCGCCTGGCGAACCTGTGCGGCCAGTTTGATGAACACCTGCGACAGATTGAGCGTTCTCTCGGCGTCGAAATTAACAACCGCGGTAATCGCTTTGAGGTGATTGGAGAGGAGCCGTTGGTCGAGGCCACGGGCAAGGTCCTGAATGGCCTGTACGAAGAAACCCAAACTGAGAGTCTCAGCCCTGAGGGCGTACACCTGTTTCTGAAAAATGCGGGTGTTGAATCGGTGGGAGAACCGCCGCTGGGTGGCGAACATATCAGTATCCGTACCAAGCGCAGCCTGATTAAATCACGCACCCCGAATCAGCAACTCTACCTGCGTCATATCGACAAGCATGATATCAATTTTGGTATAGGCCCTGCCGGTACCGGCAAGACCTATCTCGCAGTTGCCTGTGCAGTGAAGGCGCTCGAGCAGGATGAAGTGCGCCGAATTGTACTTGTTCGCCCAGCGGTTGAAGCGGGTGAGCGGTTGGGTTTCCTGCCTGGTGACCTTGCACAAAAGGTTGACCCATACCTGCGCCCCCTTTACGACGCGCTCTATGAGATGCTTGGCTTCGAGCGTGTTGCGAAACTGATTGAGCGCAATGTTATCGAGGTTGCGCCACTGGCCTATATGCGAGGCCGTACCCTGAACGAATCTTTTGTGATTCTTGATGAGGCGCAAAACACCACCGTGGAACAAATGAAAATGTTCCTGACGCGAATTGGTTTTGGTACCAAGGCCGTTGTCACAGGCGATGTCACACAGATCGATTTACCGAATAATGCGCGCTCCGGTCTGCGTCATGTTATCGAGGTGTTGCGCGATGTGAAGGGTATTAGTTTCACCTTCTTCAAGGCGCGTGATGTAGTCAGGCATCCACTGGTGGCGCGCATCGTGACTGCCTATGCAGACCATGAAAAAACCGAATAATGAAGATTGAACTGGACCTGCAATATGCCAGCCAGTCTGATTCGATACCGGACTCAAAACGTATCGAGGAATGGGTTCGTCGGTCTAGTCCGAAAGAGTTGGATAACGTAGAAGTATGTATCCGAGTGGTTGATGAAGACGAGAGTGCTGAGCTGAATAACCAATACCGTAACAAGCAAGGCCCGACTAACGTATTGTCCTTTCCGTATGATGCGCCTGATTTTATAAACGACACTGAAGAGGATGACGGGTTACCGGATGACTACCTTGGCGACCTGGTAATTTGTGCTCCAGTGGTCGAGCACGAGGCGAATGAGCAAGGCAAGCCACTGCTGGCACATTGGGCACATATGGTTGTGCACGGTGTATTGCACCTGCGGGGTTATGATCACATCGAAAATGATGAAGCGCAGAAGATGGAAGAAATGGAACGTAACATTTTGGCAAAATTAGGGTTTTCTGATCCATATGCGGAATACTAATGGCCATTGCTTTTACATGTTTTTTGGCCAACAGGCCATAAAACATCGTATACTGCGCGTCCTTTTAGCGACAGGGAGTGAGACAGCGATCTCATGAACGAAGACCAACCGAGTACCGAGCCCACTCAGCGCTCATGGCTTGAACGACTTAGCCAGGTGTTGATGGGCGAACCCCAGGATCGCGACCAGCTGGTCGATCTGCTTCGCGATGCCGAACAACGTAACCTCCTGAACCCTGATGCACTCGCTATGATCGAAGGCGTCCTGCAGGTTTCAGAAATGCAGGTACGTGACATCATGATTCCACGCTCACAAATGGTCGTCATTGATCGTGATGCTGAGCTGGACGAATTTCTTCCCATGGTCATCGAGGCCGCACACTCCCGTTACCCGGTGATTGGCGAAAGCAAGGACGAAGTGATTGGTATGTTGCTCGCCAAGGACCTGCTCTCGTACACAGCGGGTGGTTCAGCCGATAATTTTGAAATGCGTGAAATCCTGCGCCCTGCGGTCTTTGTTCCCGAAAGTAAAAGACTTGATGTGTTGCTCAAGGAATTCCGATCAAGCCGTAATCATATGGCTATCGTCGTTGACGAGTACGGCGGTGTGGCCGGTATTGTCACCATCGAAGATGTGCTTGAACAAATCGTTGGCGAGATCGAAGACGAATATGATTTTGATGAAGGCAGTGCAATTCTAAAACTCAGTGAGACGGAATTCACCATCAAGGCGCTCACCACGGTTGATGATTTCAACGAGTACTTTCACACAGAGTTCAGTGATGAAGAGTTCGATACAATTGGCGGCCTTGTAACTCATTCGTTTGGGCATGTTCCGAAGCGTGGAGAAACAACAAGCCTGGGCGGTTTTCACTTCCGGGTATTGCGGGCGGATAATCGCCGGGTACACCTGCTGAAGATTGAGCGCATTGTCGAAGCCGCAGGTGCAGCCTGAACCCACTGTTAGCAGGAACAAGACCCATACACAGCACTAATCAAATTACCTTAGATAATCGGCATAAGCGCCTCAAGGATGGCCTGGCGGTGCTTGCAGGTGTCGTACTCGTCGCCGGTTATGCCCCGTTTGGAATATTGGTGGCAACGATTGCCGCCTTATATGCATTGCTATGGTTGCTGCAGGATACCAGCCCGCGCCAGGGACTCTGGCGCGGGTTTTTATTTGGTTGCGGTATGTTCGGGGCGGGCACTTCATGGGTCGTGATCAGTATTCATGAGTTTGGTCATACCCCCTTACCGCTTGCGATTATCCTGACCGTTCTACTGGTTGCCTACCTGGCATTCTTCCCGGCCGTGTTCGGCTGGTGCATGGCAAGGTTCAGGGTGTATAAATATCCATTCGTGATGCTGTTGATTGCCCCCGCGCTATGGACGGCACTTGAGTGGCTACGGGGTACTTTATTCACGGGTTTTCCATGGCTGAATATTGGTTATACCCAGGTTGATACCTGGTTGGTCGGCTATGCGCCAGTTTTAGGGGTATACGGGATCGGAATGTTGCTCATGTTCAGTGTTGTGGCCATCTACATGAGCAAACGGAATGTGCCATTACTGGCCGCGATGTTGGTGGCAGTTTGGTCCGGTGGTTGGGCATTTGAACGAGTTGAATGGGCAACAGAGGCAGGGGAGCCGCTGAAGGTCAGTCTCATCCAGGGTAATGTCGATCAGAATGAAAAGTTTCGACCTGAGCGACGTGCAGCAACCATGAGCCTCTATGAAGAGTTGACCCTGGAGAACCTCGACAGTGACTTGGTTGTTTGGCCAGAGACGGCCGTGCCGGCGTTTTACCACCATGTTGCGGATAACTACATCAGCGATATCCTCAAGGTGATTCGCGACAAGGATGTTGATTTGATCCTCGGTGTGCCAATCAAACAACAGGCTGCCGACAGTGAGCAGCCGCGTTACTACAATAGCGCGATTGCACTGGGGCAACAGTTTGAGGTGTATCACAAACGACACCTGGTACCGTTTGGTGAGTTTGTGCCGTTTGCCAGTGTGCTGCGTGTCATCGGTGGTATCTTTAATGTGCCGCTATCGGATTTTTCTTCGGGCGGGATTCAACCCCCCCTCGATGTCGCTGGGCAAAAGGCGGCATTATCGATTTGTTACGAAATTGTATTTGGCGAAGAGCTCGCGCCGGTGGCTGCGGATGCCACCTTGCTCGTGAATATCAGTAATGACGCATGGTTCGGTGACTCACTGGCACCCCCGCAACATTTTTCCATGGCGCGTATGCGCGTACGCGAAACTGCACGGCCACTATTGCGTTCAACCAATACGGGCATCTCTGCAATCGTTGATCACCGTGGCCAGGTGACACATCAAGTACCGTCTTTCTCTGTACAAGTATTGCGTGGAACGCTGCAACCCATGCAGGGTAAGACGCCCTACAGTCAATTCGGTAACACACCTGTGTTAGTGGTGCTTTCCCTGCTGTTATTGGCAGGTGGGCTTCTTCTCTACCGGCGCAGGCTTGCCTGAGTTTTTGGCTATGAATGTGGATAAAAACCACTATACTTAGGCAGGAAATAATTATTTCGTGAGGGCCAGATAATGCTTATTGCCATAATCGTACTTTCGCTGATCTCCCTGGCCGGTTTTTTCTGGTTGGCAGCGGTGATGTTTAAACGTCATGTGTTGTGGGGGAGTGCCTTTATTGCACCGACAGTGATTATCGTCGCCGGGCTGATTGCTGGCTCACAGATATTACTCCAGGCCGGTAATGCCCTTGCTGTATTGGCGTTCCTGGCATCGATAATTTTTGCGGTCATGAACTGGGCGATGGCGAAAAAGGCATTTCTGACCTACCTGCTTTCATCGATCGCATTGACCGGTATTATCGTTAGTGAAGTGATTGGCATCATGCAACATTCGGACATGATCGCGATCCAGGACCAGATGGCCAGTGGGCAGATGACCGAGGAGCAAGCCTACAAGGCAATACAGGATGTGATTCAGCAGAAACTGGTTGAGCGTTATATCGGAAATGGCAGGGCGACTGTTTCGGATGATGACCTGATGACCCCTGAAGAGGCGGAAATTGCGGCACTTACTGAAGAGTTACGTATTAAAAATGAACAAGCCGCCGCCTCTGTTGAATATGCGGAGCAACTTGAAGAACAGCGTCAAAGAGAAGCCATACAAGCCGAGCCCGACCTTGAAAAAGTAAAGGTATTTAACCCGGTTAGTATTTCCGAGGCGGCTAAATTCACAGGTCAGAAATTCCGCATTGTCACCGAAAACGGTGTTGAGAAGCAGGGGATCCTGCTCAATGGTGGTTTTGATCGTATGATCTTCGAGCGTAAATTGGCCGGCGGTAACTTCAAGTTTGAAGTGTTGAACCGCGATATCAGGAAGCTCGAAGTAGAGCAGTGGGAAATGCGTTAATAGATAGATGCATTGCACCAGCCTTCGCTGGTGCAATGTTCAAGTTCAGGCAGTCTTACTGCGTTTGAACTTCGTACCGTGACACTTGGGGCAAGGTGGAATGTGACCGGTGCGATGAAAGTGCAGGTGTTCATCACATGACTTGCACACCAGTGTACCAATACCGGCAATTTCACCGGTATGCCATTCACCCATCAGGGTAGCCTGTTCTTCGAATTGTTTCAGCTCCACGGTTGTGTGGTCGGCAACACTGGACAGGGCATCGAATAACTTCGATTCGACAAGCTCAATATCAAACTTCAGCCAGTCTTTGAGTTCATCGCCATTGTCTGCCAGCCAGTTAGCGGCATCTTCGATATCACGGCGTAGGTAGCCCCTGACGCGTTCTGCTTCTTCTCGCCCGAGTTCGTCCAGGGCCGAGGCCTGCTCAATGCGCTCTTCGAGTGTCGGCTTGAAGGTATCACCCGCCTTGACCAGGGCATCGTGCATCGCATGCAGTGCGGAGTTGTAGGCTTCGATGAGTCGTAGGCTGAGCATCGGTTTATCAGTCATGGTATGTCTCCCGATGAAATCTGTTTAGTTATGACCAGCATGCACTAATCCGGATAGTCGGGTCAATTGTGTGTATTCGCCTGGAATTGCATCGTTTCAGTTGTGGCGGCCATTCACGCTGCGGTATCCTTACGCCCTTTGACAAGCGGCTGTATAG
>Ga0316207_10005231_pt1 | contig 10860 bp, 5 predicted proteins | sample 6weekpyrite_MG_FD_204943 | JGI IMG/M metagenome (GOLD analysis project Ga0316207, IMG submission 204943) | Microbial mat bacterial communities from mineral coupon in-situ incubated in ocean water Damariscotta River, Maine, United States -... | ecosystem: Environmental > Aquatic > Marine >...
TACTGGCTGTGGTTGAAGATGAGGCTTATAAAATGAATTGCTGCAAAATGACACTTGAAGTACTCGAAGGCAATGAAATGGCAAAATCAGCTTATAAGCGATTCGGTTTTTCAGGCTATTCACTTGATCCCAATATGGGTAATGCGTTGTTTTGGGATAAAAAACTGACGCTAAAAGACTAATATAAAATACACGGCACGTTATCATCTCAATGCTGTCAAATCGATAAGGGAGTGTGTTGATAGGTAATAGAGGGCAACAAAGTATCTGAGGGGAAGGAAATTTAGATAATATACTAAGCTGGAATGGCCAATGCATGTTTCTAGGTTAACAAGTTTATAAGGAGAGATGGAAATGCTTTCTTTTAGAGTCACGCTTGAAATGCTGGAGCAGGAAATTTTTGATTTACTGGATACAGTTTCTTGGCTCGATACATTAGCTTGTTTGTTTGCCTATTTTTATGTATTTTGTTTTCTCTTTTTTACCCTCTTTGCACCGTTGATATTATTTACAGTGCTATTTCTGTTCTAAAGTAGTCCTTGACACAGTAAAACGCTTATCGCACAATTGGATCATGAAAACTTTAACTAAACTTATGTGGCGAAAACAGTGGCTGATTATTCTCAGATCGCGGTGCTTGTTAGTTTAGTTATTGATTAAACCGAATGTAAACAAAAAAGCCGTGGACCTAAGCCACGGCTTTTTTTTCGTGTCCAGGTTCACCAAAGGAACCTTATGACCACTGTCATTCAGTCTATCCGATCAAACCACATCATGTTTGGTTTTGCTTGCGTATTGCTGGCCACTATAGGATTGTCAGCCAAGGCAATATTGATTAAACTCATTTATATTGAAGCACCGGACATTGATGCAATATCAATTTTGGCACTCAGGTTTATCGTTGCATTTCCTTTCTTTATGTTATTACTCGCCTTTGATCGAAAAAGGAAGAGCCCTCCGCCATTTACCAAAAGGCATTTTGGAAGCTTTATATTGTTGGGCATGGTGGGGTTTTATCTTTCAGCAATTCTGGATTTTTCAGCTCTAGCATATATTACTGCGAGTTTGGAACGACTAATCCTTTTTCTTTATCCTACCTTTGTTGTTTTGATTAGTTTTTTCATCCGTCCTGAAGAAATTAATCGACATGTGATTGCCGCCCTGGTTACAAGTTATATCGGCGTTGCCATTGTTTTTTCTGACCAGTCATTAGTAATGACGGATGATATAACAAAAGGTGTGTTGTTGGTATTTGGTGCTGCCATTGTGTTTGCCACCTATACGGTTGCCAGTGTAAAACAAATAAAATATCACGGCTCCATACAGTTTACCGGTTACGCAATGATAGCGGCGACGACAATGACATTAATCCATGCAGTTAGTATCCACGGAACGAGTTTTTTTAATCAATCATTTTATGTTTACGGCTTGATTTTGCTCATGGCGTTATTCTCCACTGTAATGCCGTTAATTTTGATTGCGGAAGGCGTAAAGCGAATGGGAGCATCAAGCGCATCAATAATTAGTACATTGGGCCCAGTGATGACCATTAGCTTAGCCTATTTATTGCTTGATGAAACAATAGGGTTTGCACAAGCTTTCGGTGGCTTAATGATTATATTGGGCGTGTTTTTCGTAGCCAGGGTTAAGAACAAGGAGTAACGGACTTAAAATGTGACAGTGTTTCTAATTGCTTCAAGCCAACCCTAGAGAGGTAAATAATATGATTACCCGGGTTTGAAGATTCGTGTCTTTCGGTTAAAGTTTTACAAAGATTGTTTTCTGGAATTGATCATTGAGGCGTGTTTTAGTAACCGCTTCTATAACTGGCCATCACGGTAAATCGCTGTGTTTGATCTAGATGTGATTTAGTGGGGCTGGAAAATTGTGATGAGGTTCTCAGTTTGTGTAACATTTCGAAAAAATTTTAGACTGACACGAAATTTTACAGCATAGCTAGACTTAGTTCCGCTTAAAATGTGACCCAGTAGACATCAAAGTAGATGAAATAATGATCAGTAGCTGGCATTATTCGTTACATGATTACGACATCCGTTTCAGGTTTAAATTTTACCAAACTAGCCCCCGCGCAAATGCCGAAGTACAACGCTGCGCCGCTAGGCCAGGTAAAAGAAATTTCAGCAGAGAGGCTAGATTCTTCTTATAAGGTTGCCTCAGCGCAACGTATACACGCTAGCGCTGAGCAGGGGCGACAGTTTGCAACGGATGCTGTGAGGGAATCGACGTGGTATGAGCCGCCTAAGGGCAGCAACGTGGATGCTTGGGCCTGAGGTCAGCGTTGAACTAAAGTCTGCTAAATCACTTCGCATATTCTTTTTTATTCCATAGAATCATTTTTAGATATTCAAATGAGAATTACTCATTTACTCGAGCGTTAGACCCAATTACTCTGAATATCTAATCTCTTTCTCATTATTTTTACCAGGTATACATGGGAACGGTGACTAATGTTACGTCGTTGACAGTCACTGTTACAGTATCGTTTGTTGCGTTTGCAGCTAATGCGGTTACCGTTACTTCGTAAATTCCTGTTCCACGGTCAATCACTTTGTCAATGGTGAAATTTCCCGAAGACGACAATTGAATATCCAGCGTTGAGCCGATTAGATTATTGCTTGCATCACGAGGTTCAATAATTATTGTATCGGAATTGGTTTGTGTGGTGATATTCCCCTCATTAAACGTTACCAATGAATTTGTGGCATTCACCACTGTGGGGCCACCGTCATGGTGGAAGCCAAGATCCACCTTTACGCCGCCATCGACAAGGCCATCTGTGGTTGCAGAGGGTGTGGTTAGTAATTCTAAATTCGGATAGTTACCAGATAATGGCAAATTACCCGCGTCGATGGCCGGTGAATCTATCGCTTCGTTTGCAAGAGAGGAGATATACCAGCCTTGCACAAATAACGGATCAGATCCTGTGAAGTTACCCGTTCCCGTCAATACCGCTTCTTCTGTCAAATTGTAGTCGTGGGTTCCATCCGTAACAACGTAGTCATCGACACCACTTCCGTCAGTGTTATTCCAAAATATGTTGTGAGATAAATCGGTTAGGCTACCGGTGGTCGATAGCGAATGAATGCCACCAGCCATATTGGCTACAGAAGTGGCATTGCTATAAAAGGTATTGTGTTGCACCAGCGCCGAAGAGGATGCGTCCACATTAATGGCGCCACCCGACACACTCGCACTGTTCTCTACAAATAAATTATTGGTGATGTTTAACTGGGTGGTGCTTGCTGTTGCCAGTTGAATTGCACCACCTTGAGTGCCGGAGTTATTCCGAAAGAAATTGTGCAATACGTTTGTTGTGGCGGTTGCGGATGTAAATTTAATTGCCGAGCCAGAATTATTTGCAAAGATGTTATTTAGAATGTTCATTGTAGCACTGGGTGACATTGACAAGCCGGAATTACTTTCAATCACCGAATTGGTAAGTGTGAAATTACCGCCGCTGCCACCGGTTATGGTATTGGCACCACCAAAGCGCACGATTGCATTGTCAATATTGCACACCCCACTGCAGCTAATTCCAGTCCAATCTCCTATTGCAGGGGAGGTGGCGGAACCGTCACCGTTCGTATCACCGCCATAACTGTCATCATAAAACGAGGTAAAGACGACAGGGGAAGTATTTGTTCCAAGAACATTTAGTTCGCCGGACATTCCCATATAACCGCCAATTAATTTAATAATATTTCCGTCAGAAATATCAATTCTGCCACCAGCCGCAGTTGTGAGGTTTGCCGCACTTTTTATCACTGTCATTTGCGAGGGCGAAATGGTTAATGTATTTCCGGTAGTAACTAATAAGTACGCGCCAATTTCTAGCGTAATTGGTGCCGCAAATGTGGTGTTTGAATCAATCATGTTATTTGATCCACCCCCAAGCGGTGTTGCAACTACAGTAAGCGGGGTTGATATCGTGCCACTAAAAGTTACATTTTTATCCGTTACCGAAACATAAGTGGCCGTAGCAAAGCCGCCGCCAGGATCCGTAAAATTCTGCCCGTTGGCGATAAATGGAATGGGTGTATTTTGAATGGTATTTCCTGCGCCGAAATTAGGGTGAGAATTATTTGTTGCATAAATGGCGGCAATGGTCGCACCGTCAAATGTTGAATTGGTAAAAATTCCCACGCCACCTTCATTCGCATAAATACTATAGGGGCTTCCCGTTGTTGTGACATTATCAAATGTTGTCACCGTACCGCTGTGTTTAACAAATATTGCTTCGCTGGCCGATCCAGAAATTGTCGTGTTGAGGACTGTGCCGTTTGCCCCTGAATAGGCATAAAAACCAGAAACCCCACCAACAATCGTAGCACCATCAATAGTAGGATTCGTGTTGTATCCGTATATCTCGACAGTCGCTAAAGACGAAGTCGTAGACGTCAGGTTCATTGTACCGGCATTTATTGTAAACGTGGGCGTATCGTTACCAAGAGGACTAACCCATCGTATCGCGTTATATGTTGTATTCGCATTAAAATTCTCAAATGCCATGCTAAGTGACGTTGCCGATGTTTTGTTGTTAATCATATACAAACCGTAATTTGCATTTGAAACGCTGATGTTTTTATACGTCGTAGCAGCCGTTACTGCGACATCATTGGGATCGGTAAATTCGAACCTAATTCCTTTATCGACAAAGGCAGCGGTTAAAACGTCTATTGTCGGCGCACTGTCTGTAATAAATACCGCGTCGGTTGCATTATAAATCTGTGTATAAGTCATTGCACCGGAACTACCAAAGTTATAATTTACACCGATAAAATCGTTTGCCGTTCCTGATGATGCACCATCATTATTTGAGTCTCCTGCAAAAGAGTCATCAAGAAACGAAGTAATAATCACGTCGTTTGCCGATGCACCGTTGATGTTGAGCGTACCGGAAACATCAATGGCGGTTGTCATTCCCATCTTGACGATTGTCTGACTGCCGATATCCAATGTTGCCCCTGAAGGGATAGATAAGCTTGTAGCAATATACCAGACAGAGGTGGCGGCCAAGGGATCAGGAGACATTGAATGTGTACCTGATGCTAAACTTCCTTCCAAACCAATATATTTGTTGAGTAGGCCCGCTCCTCCGGCATAAGTAAATACAGTACTCGCCGTCGCAAAATCAGTATGGTTTCGGAACCAAAAAGGTGAGGGCGTATTGGAAATAGTATTACCCGTAGTCCCTGTGATCGTGCTGGTATCATCGATGAAAACGGCTGCCTTTATTCCACCATCCAATGTGGAATTTACAATTGAAACACCTGCACCATTTTCCGCGACTACATTAAAGTCTCCTGAATTAATTTGTGCGCCATCAAAACTGGCAGAAATGTTTGTGCCGCTGGCAATCACTGCGGGAAAACCACCTATTCCATTGACAACCGTTGTGCCCGCGTTAATATTAAATGAGGGTGTAACAGAACCGGTTCCTGTGTTTTCGATTTTTATTGCTGATAGTCCTGGATTGCTAATGGTTAAGTTTTCGAAAACAGCAGAATTACCAACGTCGCTTGTTGATCGTATATGCACTGCTTCACTATCAGTGATATCAATGGTCACATTCTTAATGACGGGTGTTGACCCAATGGAACCCGACGATCCCGTCGTATACATCTCAAAGCCAACATTACCTACATCCTTAATGGTTAAGCCGTCAATAGTGGGTAATGTATTTTCAATGTCCATTGCCTTGTGTGCATACCATAGTTCAGTGTTGGTAACGGAACCAGTACTCCCGGTTCGGTAATTAATTCCTGCCCAGTCTTGATCAGTAGGCGCTTGCACGATTCCGTCGGTATCGCCGCCGATAAGATCATCATGGTAAGAGGTGATTTTAATACCAGTTCCCGCACCATTTAAATTGAGCGTACCTTCAACATCGATATCTGTGCCTATATCCGAACCTTTTATAATAGTTCCATCAGCGATATCAAGCGTTGAACCCACAGGAACGGAAATGCCATTTAAGTTCGCGTCGCTTGTGATGTACCACACGGACGTTGTGGTTCCCAGCGGATCCGGATTCATTGTGTGAGTACCTGTGGGCAAGGCGGCTGTCAATTTTAATGCAGCGTGTACATTAGTTCCCGCAAAACTGCTCATGAGTGCGGGAATATCCGTGCGATCACGCAACCATAAGTGACCACCGTTATAGTCCACACTGGAAAAACTCAAAGGAGTAATCGTCGAATCAATCTTCATGGAAGCATCTGACCCGGAAAGTAATAAATTCATAAGATAACTTACCGTATTGTTCGACAAATTAAGACCAATGCCTGAGTTGTTAACGATATTAATGTTATGTAGGGTTACGGTTGCAGCCTGGGCATCTATCGCGTTTGTGGCATGATGTATTTCCAGATTATCTAAATCCAATATACTGGTTGTTGTTGCAAGTACACCAAGCCATACACCTGCACTAACCGTAGTATTATAGCCGTCGACATTGGTGTCACCTTGATAGGTATCATCTTCGACTGAGGTAAAATAACTTTTGTAATTACCATTTTGACTAACCAGCGTGCCGCCATTGATAATTTCAATTCGACTATCTGCCGCCGTACTAAATTTAAGAACAACGCCAGGCTCAATAGTTAGCGTTCCTCCGTCTACGACTAAACTATTTTGAAACCAATACGGAGATCCTTGCAGCGTATAGATCTGTGAATCAATAATGGTTTCTGTAGCTGAAAACGTCGTACCCGATGGAAACTCATTAGGATCCATCAATGCAGTCGTTGTGTTAAGTGCGATATGCTCGTGGTAATCCGTAAATCCATCCCCATCACTATCGAGACTGGCATTTGAACTACCGTATACATTGGTTTCCTCGTCATCAGATATACCATCCCCATCTGTGTCCGCCGAGGTGACTACAGTGACGGTTGTCGTATTTGATAGGTTGTTGGCCGTGTCTTTGATGGAATATGTGAACGAATCACTACCGACATAACCCGCCGCCGGTATAATGAAAAAATCACCGCCCGTTGGGTTGGTAACCGACCCTCCATTTACTGTTGCGGTATCAAAAGTATTAATCGATAGAATATTGCCTTCAGGATCAGAATCATTATTGAATGCATTGAAAAGTGTGATAGGTTGATTTGTTATTGTGTAAATGGTGTCACCATTGGCAATAGGCGCCTCGTTCACATCATTAACGGTAATTTCCAAGGACAAATTGGCAAGAGAATTATTCAAGCTATCAGAAGCAACTATGTCAACTATATAAATATTATCAAGTGTTGCATCATCAGGTGCTTCAAAATCTCGATTGCTAATAAAACTTAAAACGCCCGTATTCGGGTCGATGGAAAACCAGGATTCATCTTCACTACTCGGAGAAATTGAAAAAGTAATCGCATCAGCATCGCTATCGGTTGCTGTGATGGTTGTGATAGCGCTAGTATTTTCTGAAATACTAAAGGATGTTGTCGTTGTAGTGAATACTGGAGGATCATTTCTTGTCACGTCAATTGTGTTTGTCTGAAATTGAACACCATCTGACGCCTGCACAATAACGGGAAGGCTATTTGATCCCACGCTCAAATTGATATCCGCACTGGCTTGCCCTGAAACAACCGAAATTCCATTAACCGTAATGCTTGAATCAACGGTATCTGCGGTGGGTGTGACTTTTAATTTGTCGATTTGGTAGGGAACTTTAATCGAATAGGATTTAATGCCTTTGGTGAAAACCGGTGATATTGCGCCAGCATCCACGCTAAGGTTCGTCAATATGGAAGGTAACGCCATCGTACGGTTTGGTGTTCCAGAACAGAGCTCGGTCGAATCTATTTGTGGCAAAACAGCGTTAGCATATAACGCGTAATTGTTATTTCGGAATCGAGCAATCTCTGTGTTTAAATCTAAAGAATCGAATAGTGACTGGGGAATACCTAACGTATCACTCATGTTAACACCGTTGATGATGCCATCAATATTACAATCGGCTAAGTCACTGGAAACCGCATCAATGAGCGTGTAGTTCATCGCTGTTTGGCCAGAAGCCAGGGTTGCTGCATTGATTGCTTGTGCTGCCCCTCCAATGGTGATTGCATAGGCCAATTGTGCTGATGTCGCATCACTCGCTGGTGATATCGGGTTAGTCGCAAGTGTTGAGAATGGATCAAAACCTAATGCATTATAGGCGCGTGACCACGTTATATTAAAGGCTTGAATGCTGTCTCCTGCATTAAGCGTTTCTTTTTGAAAGTTTTTCGTAAGCGTGTGCGTAAAAAAATTAATATCAGCTGTGTTTTGTCCGGGGATAAGAAAGCTCGAGAGTACTTCGCCGCTTTGAAGCGTTAACTTTCGTTTCTTGCTAATGTCTGCCTCAGTGTCTGACTCATCGATATAAGTCCCACCATCCGCTTCAACGAGCAACAATTTATTATCTGGATTGGAGACAGTAATGGTCCATGTGCCGTTAACCGACGTGGTCGATGCCATGGCGGCACCAGTCTTGAAACCAAATGCATCAACGTCATAAACTGAAATGATTGATCCATCTAGTGGCCCTTTCATCGCTGAGCCATGATAGGTTTGCGTTTCCGGTAGAGTAACTTCAACAAGTTGAACAAGATTGTTGCTCTTGTCTTCACTATCGGCAGGAACTTCGCTATTCGCTACCTGAGAGATTTCTTGCGTACAGCTCATCAGTAGGACAGCAATTAAGAAAAGTATTCCGCGGTAAACTAAATTCATTTCACCACCTCCTGAAATACTGCTGTACCATTTACAGAGGTGGTATCGTTGTTTAAGTTATATTGTAGCGCGGCACCGCTAGCGCCACTGCCAGAAAACCCGCCGGTTATAGATCCACCACCATTTGCGGCAACACCATCGACGGTGACTGATACATTATTCCCATTAAATCTGCCGTTGCCTCCCAAAACCATATCCTGTGCAGATCCCTGCCAATTCTGCTGATTGATACCAATGTTAACCACTGAGTCAACCGTTTTTGCAGTGAAATCAGCGCTCAACGTTGCTGAACCCAAGTAACCAATATTGCCTAAATTGTCCGTCGGATTTGTATTTCCAATCAACGCATATTGTTTAGTTCCAGTAGAAGGTAATACAAGATTGTTTTCAGGACCCAAAACCCAATGAATGCTTGAACTCGTTAAATCAAGCGTTTCACTGGTTATTTCATCCAGCGTATGGGTGGTTGAAATTGCACTATTGTCACTCCACCGACCCCAGGAAATCCCCGTGTCGGGATCATAGCCATAATCTTTTAACAGTGCCGTATTTTGCGTAACAATGGTGTACTCCAATAAACGCGAACCCGATTCTGTGGCGGTATAAAATGAGTCGATTTTATTTTCACTGCTCGTATTCACCGCCAATGAATAGGGATGATCCGCATGGGTTAAACTGGATGTGAAAAAACGATTTAAACCGAGCACTTCAGCCAAGGTCGTGCGGATGTTGCCTTCGTCAATAAGTGGAGGCGAAGTGGGGCCTACAACTGTTTCGGTGCTGTTACTACTGGTCGCTGTGTCACCAAGTTCTATCGCATCGGGCAAGGCTGTTGGTACACCAGGAATACTGGACTGTGGTGTTCCACTTGCCGCATCAGAATAACGGGATATAATCGTTCTCGCGAGTGAGAAGTTTTGCCCATTTGTACTTCTCTTTTTATTTTGTGTGGCTTGTCCAGAATTATCCGGAGCCGCATTTTCTGCTGTTGTTGTTACCTGTTTAGTCGATTCGGTATTTGAAGATCGCGTTGAATTAGAATTTTCTCTGTTATCGCGACTTAAGCGAGCCCTTTGTTTATCTTCCTTATCATCAGTCCTATCACTACTGATATTTTTCTTCACAAATTTGTCGCGTAATAGCTTAGTTAAAGACCGTCGCTCTCTTTTGCTTGCCTTTGCCTTACTAAACATAAGAAACTCTGGCGCTTTTGGCAGTAGCTTAGGTAGCTTGTTGATTGATGAGACAAAAGCATATTGATTTTGATCGATGTTTAGTATGCCCTTATCGTTTCGTAGTGTGATTCCACCTTTAACTACGCCTACATATAATCCACTCTCAATCGATTTCGATTTCCCAGAACAATTTCCATCGCACATCATGACAGAGTAATCAGTCCCTCGAATGCCAATGGTGCCATTAACCGTTTTAATTTGATATCCGCCACGGTTTGACTTTCCAACTTTACCGGACACAGCCCGGAATCCGCCTTTAACCAGTTGCATGATACTTTTTGAATCTTTCTTTTCAGATTCCTTATAGGCATATTCAGAAATGAGTAATTGACTGTTAGGGCGTACAGCGACTTTGCCGTTATCTATGAACTTAATTTGGGCTTGGCCTTTTTTTCCGGTAATAATAAGATCGCCTTCATAAAGCTTGGTATTGCGCCGGGCTTTTTTCCTTTTTTGATTGTCTTTCTTAATATAAACCTTACCAATGGTAAACAACAGTTTGCCAATGGCCTCTTCTTCGACAGCATGAATTGAGTTGGCGAACGTCAACAGCACAATGTTTGCAATAATTATAACGGACGTAGTGAGTAATCGTGATCGCATCAGAACGCTCGCTTAATTCCGACATAGCCGTTTAACCGACTAAAGTCATATAGATTGACTGTTGAATTACTTTTAATGTAGGCCAAGTTAGTTGAAATATGCCAACTTTTATCAAAGGTGCGACTAAGGGATGCTGTGACATCAATGACGCCGTCTCGCCTTTTGATATCAAACGTTTTACCCGAAAACTGTGAATAGGAAACGCCAGTGCTTAGGCCTGGTCTCACACGAATTAATGGAATTTGTTTTAAGTAACCACTGGCTCTAACACCCGCCAAATTCTTGT
>Ga0316207_10005232_pt1:0-5000 | contig 10857 bp, 3 predicted proteins | sample 6weekpyrite_MG_FD_204943 | JGI IMG/M metagenome (GOLD analysis project Ga0316207, IMG submission 204943) | Microbial mat bacterial communities from mineral coupon in-situ incubated in ocean water Damariscotta River, Maine, United States -... | ecosystem: Environmental > Aquatic > Marine >...
GATAACCAACCAAACGGACAAAAGTCCTATTCCGTTATTCCATGCTAATGTATTCGAGCCATTGCCTGCTTGAAACACTCTAATTTTTTCAAAGTAAAATACCTCCTCCCTTAGTCGACCAATGAAGGCCGGACTAAGTTTGCAGGTGGATGTGCACACCACAGTCTGACCGAAGCCACGGCTGGGTATACGACAGAAGTTCAACTACGAGCTTTTTAACTGCAACAACTTTAATATACGCTATTGGAGCAGGAATTACCGCGGCTGCTGGCACCTGACTTGCCCTCCAATTGTTCCTCGATAAGTCGTTTAAATTGTTCTCATTTCAATCCCGTAGAGACGCGAAGTCTCCCGAGTTGTTATTTCTTGTCACTACCTCCCCGAATCGGGATTGGGTAATTTACGCGCCTGCTGCCTTCCTTAGATGTGGTAGCCGTTTCTCAGGCTCCCTCTCCGGAACCGAACCCTAATTCTCCGTTACCCGTGACTGCCATGGTAGTCCAATACACTACCATCGAAAGCTGATAGGGCAGAAACTTGAATGATTTATCCCAAGAAGGGATTCGATCAGTTACTATGATTCACCACAATAGACCCGAAGGAATATTGGCTTAATATCTAATAAATACAACCCTGCCAGAGGCCGGGTTTAACAGCATGTATTAGCTCTAGAATTACCACGGTTATCCATGTAGCTTTCAATTATCAAATAAACTATAACTGTTTTAATGAGCCATTCGCAGTTTCACTGTATACTATTTATACTTAGACATGCATGGCTTAATCTTTGAGACAAGCATATGACTACTGGCAGGATCAACCAGATAACTACCTTTACTTTTCGCAAGCCCCATTCCTCTATAAAATAAAGAAAATAGAACAAGCTCAAGTAGGGATAGAAACTCAAGGTTACCTAAAAACATAAATTTTCCCTGAAAGAGAATACTCTTGTATAGGACTACTCTTAGCTGTGTTTTAAGCACTGCTTCGAAAAGTCCCGAGTAATTTCAGTTCCCATTTGATGTCTTCCGGTTGCCTATCTCTGCAAAGCGGCTCAAAGAAATAAACCCTTGAGACCTAAACTTTGGAAATAGTCAACCTTAGTGCAGGCTGGAAACAGAGATAGGCGATAAACACCTACTCATTCCAGTACCTGCTTTGCTGAGGTATGTATAACAATATCCATTACAGATATAAGTACAATAACTCTCACCTAGTCGAAAGATAAATCTTTCTTTCAGTGTTTTTGACTTCACAGCTCTTATAGCCAAGCTATAAGGGCCAATTGTCATAATTTGTAATGTTTTACGTTGAGGGTATATGCAGAAATTAGCTTTAGTGCCCCGTATGGTATCACGCTTTTTTAAAGTTACGTGTCCTTGGGAGGATTGGAACAGATTTCAACTGTTATACTCCAGAAATTGCTTTCATTATGAGTATTTAGTTTCAATCCTTTTTTTCCTTTCCATTTCACTTCAACTTTCTTGCCCCTCCTATATATGCATTTTCACCTATTACATACTATTCACGCATCTGCGATTAATTAATTAATTAAATCATATTAAATAAAACAAAAAAAAACAAAGACAAATAAATTAATTAATAAAAATAACAAAAAAACAAAAACAACAAAATAAAAATATTAATTAAATGTCAAAAACAACAAATTATTCAAGTTAAAAATGTCCAAATATTATAAATAAAATATCTATAAATAACATTTTTTTTCATTCTATAGCCATCTTAGGATTTTCCTCTTTCCATCTATATGATTTTTTCTTTTATAGCTATACTCTTACACTATAAAAATTCAATTTTATTTTTTATTTTTAGTTACCCCAGCAGAATTTAAAATTAATTTAAGAACCCCAGCAGAGTATAAATTATAAAATAGTAACCCCAGCAGATCATAAATTTAATAATTTATTATAAATTAGTTACCCCAGCAGATAATAATATAACATAATAGTAACCCCAGCAGATATAAATTAGAAATTATAAAATATTATTAAATATACACTAAAAATTGATAAATATTCATAAATAATTTAATAAAATATATTTTTTTTATAAAATTATTAAAATCATAAAAATTTATAAATATTATAAATAATAACTCAATTCAATTAATATAAATAGTAAAATTAAAATATATCAATCTTCAAATTATTCAAATCTTATCTTTTGTCTTTTTTATTACTAAATTTTTAACTTTAATAAAATAATTACTAAATTGTTTAAAGAAAATCAGAAAGAGAGAAAAGAGAGAGAGGTATATATATATATTTAAATAAGAGGAGTGAAAAATAAATATAAGAAAAGGGGTGGGTGGGTGTGTGGGTTGGTTGGTTGGTGGATAGATGGATAGGTGTGGGAGGGTGTCTGTATGTATGGGTGTATGAATGTATGTATGTTTTTTATTTATTTTTTGTTTGTTAATTTATTTGTTTGTTTGTTTGTTTTTTTGTTTATTTGTTTGTTTGTTGTGTGGTAGGGGAAAGAAAAGAAAAGGTGATAATAAAATAAAAAAGAAGAGAAGAGAAGAGAGAAAGTAAGATTGATGGGATGGATTAATGGATTGAGATAGGTAGGTAGATATGTAAGTAAGTAAGCAAGTAAGTAAGTAGGTAAGTAGATAGATAGATAAGTATGTGTATGTATGTAGGTAGGGAGTGAGTGAGTGAAGGAGGGAGGGAGGGAGGGAGATGTAGAAAGAGATAAATATAGATATAGATATATATAGTAATGTAAATGTAGTGAGAAAGAAAGATATATATATATAGATAGATAAGAAGTCTATAACTATATATATATATTATAGATTTTGCTTTAATAATATTCTTTAGTTTATTATTAAATAAGTAAATAAGTAATTAAGTTAACTTAATATAGCTTAGCTTAACTTAAGTTAAGTGAAGAAGTTAAGTTGTGTTAAAATCTATTTTGTAATATTTTTAAAGTTATATACATTAATTATTATAATATTTTATATTATGTATTTAGTTACCCCAGCAGATTAAATATAAAATAAAAATAAAATTTTTAATTTTTTCCTCTTTTAATAATAGGTGTCAGGATTGGTATACGTGAGTTTATTTTCTATTTTTAAATGAAAGAAATTATATTTTGTTAATTTTTTTATTAATTATAATTATAAAAATAGTAACCCCAGCATTAATAAAATAATTTAAAAAATAAAAATAATTACCTTTTAATTATAGAAATAAATTTCCCCTTAGGCGGTGTTATTATCTATTTATAAAAGAGAAAAAATAAATTTTGTTAATTTAATTTTATAATTATATATACAATATTTATATTAATAATAAGAACCCCAGCATAACTTAATAAATTAAAAAAAATATATATTTGTTATTTAATTATAAACACGATTGTAGGAAGGAGTGGCCTCTTAATCTATTTATAAAAGAGAAAAAATAAATTTTGTTAATTTTTAATAAATTTATATATACTCCATATGTATGTGGAAATAGGAACCCCAGCATTAATAAATAAAGTAAACAAAAATATTTTCTTCTTTTTAATTATAAACAAATTAGTAGAGCCGATCGGATTTATTTTCTATTAATAAAAGGAGGAAAATTAATTTTGTTAATTTTTTTATTTTACATATATATATATATTTATGTATAAAATAGGAACCCCAGTAGAATAATTAATTTTACAAAAAATTAATTATTTTTATATTAAATTAAAAAAATATATCCCCAAGGGCCCTTTTTATTTTTGTTATATTTAAGGAAAAATATTATTTTACAAAATTTCTTTTTTAATAAATAGTTACCCCAGCTGAATTAAATTAAATAAAAATCAAAAATAATTTTATTTAATTTTTAAGAAAATAATTTTATTATACCGGTATATACAGATTAAGTATTGTATTCAGATTGTATTATTATATACTTATTTTTTTAAAATATTAAATTAAATTAGTTACCCCAGCATAATAAATAAATTTTAAAATTAAAAATAATTTATATATATATTTTAAAAAAATGTACATGTCAACCTACATTTGAACTCTATTAAAGAAAAATAAAAAAGAAATTGTAATTTTCATATATATTAATAAATAGGAACCCCAGCATTATTAAATAAATTAACAAAAATATTTTCTTCTTTATAATTATAAACAAATTAGATTGACAGGCCGGAATAGCTTTCTATTAATAAAAGTAAGAAAATTAATTTTGTTAATTTTTTTAAATTACATATGTTTATATATTTATGTTAAAAATAGGAACCCCAGTAGTATTATTAATTTTACAAAAATTAATAATTTTTTTTATTAATTTAAAAAATTCATTCCGGGGGGTGCCTTTTAATTTCTATAATAAATAGGGAAAATAAATTATTTTACAATTTACTAATTAATAAATAGTTACCCCAGCTGAATTATAATATATAATATTTTTTTTTTTTTTTTTTGCATATATAAAAATATTTTCATGTATTTTTAGAATAAATTATTTCCACATCGAGATTAATTTTTTATTTTTAAAAGAAAAATATTTATAAATTGCATTTTATTTATATTAAATAAATAATAACCCCAGCAGAATTAAAAATTGAAAAAAAAAAAATAATTTATTAATTTAGATATATCATGAAGTATCTGTATTATAACTTTAGTAACCCCAGCATATTCTTAATTTTATATAAAATAAATTATTTTCTTTTGTTTTTATGTTTGCCTAAAAAAAAATTATAAATGTTTTTTTTTTCTTATTATTAAATATCAATAATTTTAAAATATTTTATTTTAAATTTAGTAACCCCAGCTGATATTATAAAATTTGAAATTCTTAAAATTTTCTTTAATAATTTCAATACAAAAATTTTCCTTTGAAAAGTTTTTAAGGTAAAATAAAATGAAAAATAAATAAAATTTGTAATATTCACTTATATGAATAAATAGTAACCCCAGCAGAAATTATAATTAACTTTTGAAATAGAAAAATAAATATTTCTTATAAATA
>Ga0316207_10005233_pt1 | contig 10857 bp, 10 predicted proteins | sample 6weekpyrite_MG_FD_204943 | JGI IMG/M metagenome (GOLD analysis project Ga0316207, IMG submission 204943) | Microbial mat bacterial communities from mineral coupon in-situ incubated in ocean water Damariscotta River, Maine, United States -... | ecosystem: Environmental > Aquatic > Marine >...
CTGGTGGCGCGGGTACAGCTGAAGAAATATTATATATATTAGGCGTTCTACTAAACCCTGCAAATAAAGAACTGCCCTTCCCTCTCATACTCACTGGTCCCAAAAGTTCAGAAAATTACTTTAAACAAATTCACCACTTCATTGAAAACACATTGGGCTTCGAAGCTCAGCAACGATATAAAATAATTATTGATGACCCCGCACTAGTCGCGCGTGAAATGAAAAATGGAATGGAAGCGGTAAAAGATTTTAGACGTTATAACAGTGATGCTTATTACTACAACTGGATACTGGAAGTTGATAATGAGTTTCAAAATCCATTTATACCTAGCCATGAAAACATGTCTAAATTAGAATTAAATACCAACATGCAAACACACCACCTGGCAGCTAATTTACGTCGTGCATTTTCAGGCATCGTATCTGGAAATGTAAAAGAAGACGGGATCAAAGCAATTGAAGAAAACGGCCTATTCGAGATTAGAGGTGAGAAAAAAATAATGGAACCTCTGGATAAATTACTTGAATCATTTGTACTGGAGAACAGGATGAAATTACCTGGCAGTAAGTATACACCCTGTTACAAAGTAGTTACCTAAGTCAAAATCTTATATTAACACTATGCAAACATTTTTAACTTGAAATATGCACCCATCATTTAAGGTCAGTTCAAGTTAAGAATGAGCAATATATTTTACCTACATAGAAATAAAGGATGATTTCATGTCAAATAGTTTTCCCCCACCTTCTATTAATACCCAGAAAAGATGTGAAGTATGCGATAACCTTATTACATACTCGGATTCTATCATTAACAAAAACACTGGTTTCACCGTGTGCCGATCATTTGATTGCAACAGGGTCATGGACAAAAAACATTCCATGGCACCTTTAATATTTAAATCTCATCTAGAATTTAATCGAACCTTAATAAATAAAAATCGTGAAAAAAACATTGCTACTAAAAAACATATAGAACAGGTAAAAGCACGAGAAATTCAGGAAAATGACTTTCATCTAAAGAACACTCTTACATCTAATCCTGATTTATCTGAAAAGGATGTATACATTTTAACTATTCCTTGTGGCGAATCAAAGCCACTCACTTGTGATGAAGAACGAGTAAAAAATTACACAGATCATTTAAAATTTATTATTGAAGAAGCCCTGAAATATACTAATGCATCTGAAGTTACTTTTGACGAACACCATGAGGCATACGGTAAACGATCTGCAGTCGATAAAAATTTTATAGATAACCCCAGGTTAAAAACAATAAGCGACCATCTCTGCACTATGTGCAAAGGTGGCTGTTGTGCTTCGGGTAAAGAACACGCATATTTATCTGTTTTTTCCATGCGTAGCCTTATGGACATCAGACCAGAATTAACAGCTTATGAAATATTTAATCTCTATATTTCGCATATCAAGCCAGAGTCAGTTAATAACTCATGCATAAATCAGACTACTTCAGGATGCGCCCTGCCAAGGGAGTTACGTTCTGACATATGTAATGGATATTATTGTGACCCACTAAAGTTATATCATGAAAAAATGATACCCCTGGCTGCAGCAAAAACTGTATTAGCCATTCAACGCTCTTACACCTACTGGGACCGATTCAAATTAGACGTTAGCAATGAAGTAATTAATATCGCTTTAATTGATGATGAAAAAGTAAAAATTGAGCATATAAAATAATCTATCTTTAGCTACATTTTATATATTCACTTTTTCCAGGTCTCCAATACTCCAACTATATTGTTGATTTAAAAAGTTTTTTTATAAAAATGAACTATACTTAATCTATGCAGTAAACCCGAAACACTCATGGGGGGGTGTTTTTATGCTTACAGGAGAGACAACACCATTAATACTCACGCTGGATAATGCCGGGCGACCTATAGATTGGCTCAACTGGAAAGAAGCCATAAATTTATACGTGCGTGAACAGGTAGCCTGGACTGCCAGTGAAACCAAACTTCGCTTTTATGGCGGGACCTGCCAAAAAACCGGGTTAAGGTCTTTTCTGGACCTCAGTACAATCATTGCAATACGCGGAGCTAAACCTAAATTTAATCACGATATCACTCCGCTCTTAACAAACCGGGCATTGTTCGAGAGAGATCGACACACCTGCTTATATTGCGGCAACCACTTTAAGCTTTCACTGCTAACACGTGATCATGTAAAACCAAGAGCTCAGGGCGGCAAAGATAACTGGATGAATGTTGTGACTGCCTGTAAATCATGTAATGTAAAAAAAGCCTGCAACACACCTTCACAAGCTCATATGCCACTTTTAGCTCTGCCTTATGCACCCAACAAAGCTGAATCGATGATACTGGCTAATAGAAGAATTTTGACGGATCAAATGGACTTTTTACGCAACCATGTACCACATGAACGCAGAGAAGAGTTTGCCAAACTTTTATAATGACTTAAGGCCTTCCTTTAAACCCTCCTTTAAACTGGGATACTTAAACTCTGTTTTAAAATGACAGCGTAATTTTTTATTCGAGATTCGCTTTGATTCTGCCAGATAAGACAACATACCTTCTGATAAAGTTTGTCTGGCCTTCGACAGACTAATTTCTTGGGGCCGAGGATAACCTAAAGCATCTGCCACCTGAGTAAAATAGTCATTCATTGTAGAAGGCTGACCATCACAACAATTATATATTCCCGATGAGATCTCACATAACAAAGCCTCAACACATAAAGCAGATAGATCATCTGCATGTATTCGGTTTGTATAGCCAGAGTCGGCCGCCCTGACTATTGGCTCGCCAGATGTAATCCGTTTTACAGGTAATTTATCCGGGGCATAAATACCCGGCACTCTGAATACAATATATTGAACATTATTTTTCTCACAATACTCAATTAATTGTTTTTCCGCATCCAATCGTCGATGGGCCCTGTCCGCCTTAGGTAGCGCAATCCTCGACTCATCAATCCATTCACCTTTACAATCACCATAAACACCCGTAGTACTAATTAGTACTACCTTATGTGGCACGGCATCAACAGCCTCTAGCGCAGAAATAAAATTAGCCATTCGTTCATCAGTTAAGCCATTTCTCTGAGGGGGAGCCAGATATGCAAGAATGCTTTTATCAAACTCCTTAAGCTGGCTTTTATTTAATTCCAGTCCTTCTTTATCCAGATTAAATAGTTTGGCCGGTACATTTATTTCTAAACATGTTTCTTTTGATATTTCACTTTTTACAAAACAGCTACTGGATATATCTCTAGCAATTAAAAGCCGCGCAATTTTTTTGCCTATATATCCACAGCCAATGATATTGATATTATTTAACATAAATTTATTATAACCTTTTACGAATGACTTCAATAGCATATGAAAAACTTAATTAAAGCAAAAAAAAGCCCCGGATTAACCGGGGCTTTTTATAAAATAAAAAATTAATCTTCTTTATTTAAAATTTTTCATCGCAAAGATTTACGCGAGCATCGTAATAACGTTCACATGTATAAGCGTCACCACCTCGAGCATAACATTGCCCACGCTGCTTATATGAAAACTCACGACAATGCCCCCACGTATTACTTAACTGCAACATTTTTTTGTTATGCTGTTCTTTTTTAGCTTTTTTAGCTTTCCATGGGTTACTACCTAACTTCTGATGCGCACCCTGATTAGACGGGCTGAATTTATTTTTAAATTCAGCTGTCATTTTATTCTTTTCCCATTCAGTTAACTCATGTTGAGACAAAGATTTGCTACTGAATACTCCACGGTCAGCCGCAACCGCTGTATTAAGTGGAAGAAAGATTGCTAAAGCAATTACAAAAATAGCTGATATACGATTTCCAGTCATGATTAAACCTGTAAAGTAGTTAAATTGATAAGTTGTTTACCAATTGACCCATACTCTAAATTAGATACGATCTATTGGAAAAATTTTAAAATCAGAGACGTCTGATCATCGTTAATCATTTGTACATAATACCTGTTAAATCAGAGGCATTAATCAAATCCACTATTAGCGAGCTGCTAATGAAGTGCGCGTACCTTAACAAATGAGGCTATATATTTCAATAGAAATAGTAGCTAAAGCCTTTGATTTTGTTATAAATTACCCCGTTCGGGTTAGAGTTATTGAGGAATTATATCTTCAAACGAATCAAGCAAAGAGTAATGTTCATGCTGCTTATCTTCTTCTGTACTATCAGGCTGCCTAATCGCCAATAAGTGCTCAATACCATATTCTGCTGCCGCATCAAGCACATTAAAATTATCATCGATAAACAAAGTAGCGGATTTATCAACCTCTTCTACCTGCTCTAAAGCCTGCCAGAAAGCCTGATCTTCTTTTGGGTGGTGCAATTCATGGGAAGTAATAACACGATGAAAGTAATGCCCCAGACCTGTCTGATCGAACTTCACCTGAAAACTTAATGGGTGCGCATTAGTCACGAGAACGACTCTTTTCCCATGCATATGTAATGCTTCAAGAAACTCGACCACATAGGGTCTAATGCATATTTTATCTCGAATATTATGCTTTAGTGCGGCTATATCCAGCCCCAGCTCTTCTGTCCAGTAATCCACACAATACCAGTTCAGGCTGCCATAAACCTCTGAATACTTCCTGTTTAACTGCTCATGAGATTCCTCTAATGAAAGCTGCTTATGCTCAGCGTAACATTCTGGCACATATTTTAACCAAAAATGGTTATCAAAGTGCAAATCAAGCAATGTACCATCAAGGTCTAGAAATACCGTATGAATTTTTGACCAGTTAACCATAAGTCTCATCTGATGCCTTTTACGTTACAATAGTTTAATCCCGATCTAATATCAAAACCGGGCAGATATCCACATCACTCAATTATTCTGAGATCATATGCATAATAAACCTAAAATTCTACAGCGCAACATTCATAGTAAAAGTCGATTATTTACTATTGAACAGGTCGACCTTCAGTTTAGCAATGGCCAACAACACCAGTACGAACGTATTATTTCACCTGGGGCAGGAGCTGTATTAATTATTCCAGTAGTTGATAATGAAAACGTTATAATGATACGTGAATACTCTGTGGGTACCGAACGTTATGAACTGGTGTTCCCAAAAGGTAAAATAGATGATAATGAAAACATTCATCAGGCTGCAAACCGTGAATGCATGGAAGAAATAGGTTATCGCGCCACTAAACTCACTACACTTTGCGAAATGACCATTGCACCCGGTTATCTGGGTTTTATTACACACATTATTCTCGCCGAGAATTTAAAACCTGAAACGCTTCAGGGAGACGAACCCGAAGAGCTTGAACAGGTTGTTTGCAATATTAATGATATTGAATCACTAATGGCAAATGAAAACCTTAGCGAAGCCAGAAGCATAGCAGCACTTTATAAAGCAAGAGACATTTTACGACGACGAAAAAATAATACCTGAGCAGGTTTGAGCATGCCAGATTGAATTTAGCATGTCCGCACAATTATTATAGAATACAACTATGAATGAAAATGACGAACTTAATCTCGAATACCTCTGTCAGAATGCGCTTAGTATTGCTGTAATTGCTGGTAAAAAAATTCTCGATATTTACGAATCAAAATACACAATAGAACACAAACAGGATAATACACCACTAACGACAGCAGATCTGGCAGCCGATAAAATCATTCGTAAGGGTCTGAAAGAATTAACCCCGGAAATACCTGTGCTAACTGAAGAATCAGAAGCAGTGCCATTTGATACCCGAAAAAAATGGCATAGATACTGGCTAGTTGATCCCCTGGACGGGACACGTGAATTTATAAAGCGTAATGGAGAGTTTACCGTAAATATATCACTGATTGAAAATCACAAAAGTATTATAGGCGTAATAAATGTGCCCGTAACACAGACTGATTATTTCGCCTGGCATAGCGGTGGAGCCTTCAAAAGAACAAACGATCAACCCATTCATCAAATTAATTGCCGTAAAGCTGACATTAACAAACTGGTTATTGCAGGTAGTCGTTCTCACGTTTCTGACAAGTTACAAACCTACCTTGATAAATTTAAGAACATTAAACTATTAAGTATAGGTAGCTCATTAAAATCATGCATGGTCGCCGAAGGTAGCGTCGACTTATATCCGCGCCTTGGCCTAACCTCTGAATGGGATACAGCTGCAGCTCAATGCATTGTGGAAGAAGCGGGCGGGTATATAACCCAGACCAACGGCGATGATCTGCTCTATAACACTAAAGACTGTTTACTAAATCCAGAATTTTTTGTATTTGGTGACAAATCTATTTCCTGGCACCATTACCTTTAAGACGACTTATGCTTTTATCTAATAAAAATAACTTTATCGGTTTATTAATTGGCCAACTAATTTTAATTTTCACAATGCCTGTACTGCATTACATTAGCGAAGACGCAGGAAAATTAATTTTACATTCCGCGATTATTGGCATGATTTTATTAACCATAATAGGCAACCCAAAAGACAGTGCCTGGTATAAATTAATTATTACATTGACTGCCCTGGAAATCATTATTCTTGTTCTAGCATTCTTTATGAATGCTCTTACTTTAACTTACATTGCTATATCACTTAGCCTGTTCTTTCTTTTTGCAAGTATTATTGTGGCATTTAAAAGTGTTTTTTTCAGTAAAAGCATAACACTAAATCATCTAGTAGGCGCTTCATGCATCTATTTACTGTTAGGCATTATCTGGTCTATTTTATATTCAAATCTTTACTATTTATTACCCAATTCATTTAGTGGGCTTAGTGATATAAACAGTAAACTGCATTTTCCTGAATTTATGTACTACAGCTATGTCACTTTAACAACACTGGGATTTGGCGACATCACACCTGTTTCACCGGTAGCAAAAACACTCTCATTCATGCAGGCAATTGTTGGTCAACTTTACTTAACCATAATGGTCGCGGGTTTAGTTGGAAAAGCTATAAACAGCAGCAAAAATTAAACTTAGTTTACAATCTTCCATTGTGAGTCGATCAGGCAAAAATTAAAATATGTAACACCTGATTGCTGTTTGGAATGATTTTTAAACCTCAACCGTTTACATGCATTTTGTTTATTTTTATATTGCCTGATAACAGTGATTTCACCACCATTATTAGTTTCTTTATTATTCCAGTTATGAATATCTCCAGGTTTGTTATTGTTCAGAACCTTAAAATACTCTTTCTGTAATAACTCTATATCACCTTTAGTAAAATCGGTAATCGCTGCATATTTCAGGAAACTCAAATTTGATGCCTTGCTACTCAATGAAAATAGCATTACGGAACATATAACAGATATGAAAAATGGTCGCATTTTAACTACAGTGTGCATTTTTATACTCTAAATGAGGCTAATCGGACTAATGGTATGCCATAAAGCCCTCTGGGTCGAGGTTTCTGCCTAAGATCACCTGTTTACTGGGGTTTATTAAAAGCTTATTTGTGATAAATTCCCTCACTATGAATAGTACCACTCAAGCCAGCTCCAACCTCGATATAAGTATTCAGTCAGGCAGACCTTCCAGTGAGATACAACTAAGCCCCGAAGCTCAGTTAGATGTCCATCAGGCCTACCTCGTCACTATGCGCCAACGTTTTAAAACAGAAATAAACAGGCTCACCCGAGGTGACATGTCTGATTTACTGCAAGCCCAGGGTGCCGATGCAGAAAACCTCAGTTTTCTCATGACTTATGTTTATGCCTGGAACTGGTTACAGCAAAACATTCATAACTTATATCAACAGGAAGTTTTAGCTGCTTTTGCTAATGGGCCACAGGCATTTTTGATGGATCTAATACTAGCAAGTAATACAACAAATGAATTTATTGATTCATATATAAGTTACTGGCAACACTATCAGGGTGAGCCTCAACTTCAACAACAACAGGTTCTAACTCTGTTACAACAAACTACAGATAGAGATTCTCTTGTTAACTCTATTGAAAACAGCTGGAACAAACTTCATTTGTTTAGCAAAAGCTTTGCAATTGGTTATAAAGATTTAGCGAAAAAAGAAAAAGAACGTTATGCCGATATGCTGGCAGATGAAGATCGACAAAGGTTCCAACTCGTTGATCAGTTACCCGATGTATCGTCACTAAAACTTTTTAATAAATTAGGCATTATTCCAGCGATGGGCTGCCCGCAAACCTGCCGTCATTGCATGTTTATATTTCGCCCCTTAATGAAAAATACTGAAGACCCTGATCAGGTATTTCAGTTAGTCAACAAGCTTACCACCTCTGTTTTGTTTACCGGCGGTGACTTAACCAAACATCTTGATCATTTTTATAATGCTATATCAAGCATGCAGCATGTGACCACGTTTGCTATTTTATTAAATGGTGACTTTGCAGATAGCCGAGAAGTAACTGAAGGTATCATGCAGAATATGGCAGCGGCTATTCGTCGACGTCATATCAGCTGGCCTAGAGCCAAGGTTAATCTACAGATTAGTTTTGACGAGTTCCATCAGGAAGTAGTTGTTGACCGAAAAGGTAATTTAAAAGAACGTATACCTGTTGTTAAAATTGCCAATATTGTTGAAGCCGCACCTAAATTTGCAGATGAAATTCAGCTTTGTTTATGCCATAAACAAAGCCATTTAAACTTTTCTATGGACGTTTTCAAAAAAGGTGTTTTTGCACGTTTAACAAAAGAACTTGGTCGACGCGGCCATCAGATACAAATTTTAGCCGCTGGCCCTTCTACACGACTAAAACGAAACCCGCATAACCCTGAAACACCTGCTCAGGTCATTAAAGACGCAACGTTTGTTTTAAGCAAATACCCACATGTACCCCTGATGCTAACCAGCTCAACCATTGATGCTTACGGTCGGGCAGAAATGATGGAGTTACATGAATCAGTTAATGAACGTGATTTATTAAAACAAATGCTTGATGGTAAAGGAACCGGTGCTGAAACATTTGATAAAGACTTAATGTTCTGGTTTAACGGCTGGGCAACTTTATTTTCTGCGGTTCATATGTGCTTGGGTAATGTATTTGAAGACGGCATTAATGTTATCAGGCAACGCCAGGCTAAAGACCCTTTAAGCAACGCCATGTTTAGATTTGATATTAGCTTACTCGATTACTATCGAGAACAGCGTGACGACCTGGATTCAATTATTGAAAAATCAACCGGGCCTCACCACCTGTTTCATACCATTACTGAAGACGGTGCCATGCGTTTACATATGACAAAACGACTCATCGAAGAAGGCAAAATACAGCAACCCGTTTAAGCAGTGTATTAACATCTAGATTATTCTTCGCTAGTGTCAGGCTTGTACATTCAAGCTCAGCATTTCTAACTCACTTTCTTCAGCCATAAAAAAGCCCGTCACCAATTCATGGGACGGGCCATTTTAATGCTAGATTTATAATATTGGCTTTATAATGCTTTAGTCATCATCACCATCGATTACAACTTCATCACTATATGCTTCGTATATTGCCAGCTTTTTCAAGGTGGCTGCAGGTAAAGCAGTATTCAGGAAGCCGTCAGCAGCAGTTGGGAACTTACCGCTAGCTCCTTTCTTCAGGTAGTACACCTTATGCTTCACTGTTAAAGGATAAACCGCATCTTCAGTATCATAGATTACTGTGTACTTCTCACGTTCGTTTGGCTTCAAACGATTATCAGTAGCGATATTCGAATCGAAACCAGGGCGAACTACGTGACTACCATCAGCTGCACGCTTACCCGTTTCACGACCGTAGATACGGGTGAAGTGATCAGCAGTGCCATCGATGTCGGTAATCTTCTTAGCTGTGGTTACACCTTTCACTGCCCAAACACCTGGAGATGTTTCTACCGCAGTGCTACCTGTTACAGTCGCATCTGGTGATACCCAGTCGAACAGCGTTTGATCCATAAACTGGCTGCTTACATCTACTGCTTTCTTGCCTGGCAGATCAGGTGTGTAACCCTGGATATTAATCTCACGGTGTTTGTTGTACTTAACCTTAACTTCTTCATGACCTTCAAGAATGGTGTTGCCTTCAAGTACTGCAAGCTGGTTAGTTACGTTCTTGAACCTGGACTTACCTTTAGCCTTCTTGAACGACAGCTTGTTACCATTCGCATCTGTCACTACAGTACGAGTTAGTACACGACGCATTGGATGTGCTCCCGGGAACATATGCGCAGTTTTGTTCTGCAGATAAGTTTTAACTTTTAGCTTGTCATCATCTGCTTTCACTTCCATGCCTGCTTCAAAACCACTCTTGATCTTACCCAGGCCAAAATCAGCTTTGTTTGCACCCATAAATGCGTGGTTGTTCAGGTAACCTTCTGCAACCGGGCCCACACCACTTTCAGGATCAAAGTGTTTGGTTACACCATCTGCAGCTGTAAACAATGAAGTTGGATCATCCCATTTATGTAAAACTGTCTTGTTAGCCAATGGCTCCATATGACATTTCTGACACTTAGGTGATGACTCTGTATCTTCATAGTTGTTATCAACACCGTCACTCATTGCTGTCCACGTGCTGCATAATTCCATAAATTGGTCATCACCTGGTTGTACACCCGGAATACCATTTGACTCTGGATTTAATGCACCCGCTGATCGCTGGTGACAGGATAAGCACAATGCTTTGCCATACGCTGCAAACTGGTGCCTGGACTCAGATTTATCACCATCTGCTGCTTCTACAGCATGCGTGAACTCAGCTTTAACCAGTGCTTCACGATGAGAAAGGTCATCTTCGCGACTGTTCTCTAAACCAGTTACACCATGTGGGCCATAGAAAGGACCACCTGTGTAGTAACCGCTAGTACAGTTACCGTCTTCATCTGTTGTTTCACAACCTGTTTGTACACCCTTCATGGT
>Ga0316207_10005234_pt1 | contig 10855 bp, 11 predicted proteins | sample 6weekpyrite_MG_FD_204943 | JGI IMG/M metagenome (GOLD analysis project Ga0316207, IMG submission 204943) | Microbial mat bacterial communities from mineral coupon in-situ incubated in ocean water Damariscotta River, Maine, United States -... | ecosystem: Environmental > Aquatic > Marine >...
ATTTGTTTTAATTATACCAAGAATGACATAAGTCTGATTTTTTTCATCCAGAAAAAATGGAATAGTATAGCCTTGATGTTCAACATCTCTAATATTTTCATCATCAAAATAGACTGATTTTTTATATTTTTTAGCCTTGCTTGGGATATTAATAATAACAGTATCAAGATAAAGCTTAAAGTTTTTTAGACCTTTAAGATCACTTTCTAGATAAGGCTTAAAAATGGATTTTAACTGTTCTTGAAAAAGCTTTGAACTAAGAATCTTCACTATTGCCTCCTTGCTCAAGCCAAATGCTGATTTTATTCATGTTCTCATGATAAGGGGTGAATTCAGATTTTTTAGTTAGATAGCTATCGAGTTCGTCATGTAGTTTTATCTGATTAGTTAAAAAGCTTTGATCAAGAACCTTTACTTTATCAGAAGGGAGGGTCTTTAGAAAATCGTCAATAAAATCATCGTCGACGTGTAGGTGTAGCGTTGCCATTGTTCGCGCCTTTTTTAGTTATGTCTTTGTACAATTAAGTCTTTTATTATATAAGAGAGTATCGAAATACAAGTTGAATTGGCCTTATTATATAAGTTATTAAATGCATTTCATGATAATAAAAAGTATACAATCAAAGACTAAAAGGCGATGACATTTTTTTGGAGATATTTGAGCTAAGTCTAGTCGCACTTTACCTTGCTAAAATCAAGATAATATCGGTTTACCCAACCAAATTTCCCTTCGTATTCAAGATAACACCACGATGCTGTCGCCTGATATAAAGAGTGCTTAATCTCGTCTTCTTCCATTTGCATCATTGCTTCAAAACTGATATCCTTACCGCAGCCGTGGTTTTTAAGACATTGGGCATTAAAAGGGATACTGCTGACCTGATCTGATTTATGTGTAGGCTTTGCTCGAATGTTCAAAACATCATTTGATTTTACTTTCTGCACGTGAACGTATGTGATCTGTTCAGCAAAAAGTGAAGATATAAGAAATACAGTAAAAAGAAGATAGCGCATAAAAACTCCTAAGCTTAATGTCTGTTATTATAACCAAGAAGTTTTATAAAGAAAAAGAGTGAGTGAAGCGAGCGAGTCTTATAGACCGGCTGCCTTGATCTTCTCAGCTTGAAAGTGGGCTTGAAGCGGTTCGATGATCTCATCCATAGTCCCACCGTTAAGAATCTCATTAAGACGGTATAGTGTCAGATTGATACGATGGTCTGAGATACGGTTTTGTGGATAGTTATAAGTACGGATACGTCCTGACCTATCGCCTGTTCCGACCTGCTCTTTACGTGCGGCACCATCGGCTTCCATCTTCTCTTGCATCTCTAGATCAAAAAGTCGGGCTTTTAGTACCTTCATTGCCTTGTCTTTGTTCTTGTGTTGAGACTTTTGATCCTGATTGGTAACAACAAGACCTGTAGGCAAGTGAGTAATACGAACAGCTGAATCGGTTGTATTTACTGACTGACCACCACATCCTGATGAACGCATAACATCAATTTTAAGATCACTTGCATTGATCTCGATCTCAACATCATCAACTTCAGGCATGATAGCAACAGTAATAGCAGAAGTATGCACTCGCCCTTGTGATTCAGTTTGAGGTACACGTTGAACACGGTGGGTTCCTGATTCATGCTTCAGGTATGAGTATACTTTTTCACCCTTGATGAGAGCGATCATCTCTTTAAAACCACCTGCATCGCCATCAGATGAAGATATGATCTCTATCTTCCATCCTTTGAGTTCTGCATAACGTGTATACGCTGTAAAAAGGTTTCCGACAAAGATAGCTGCTTCATCTCCTCCTGCACCTGCACGCATCTCTAAGAAGATATTTCTATCATCATTAGGATCTTGAGGCACAAGAAGTCCTTTAAGCTCTTCTTCTATCAGAGGAATTTGAGGTTCTAGCTCTTTTAGTTCTTCTTTGGCAAGTTCATCCATTTCGGGGTCACCAAGCATCTCTTTGTTATCAGCTATTTCTTGAATAAGGTCCATATACTCTTTTGATTTTTCAACAATCGGCAAGAGATTAGACTGTTCTTTTGAAAGTTCTGTCATTTTTTTGATGTCAGCTGTAACATCCGGTGAGCTAAGAAGTTCTGTAAGTTCATTATAGCGGTCAATAAAAGGGCTGAGTTTTGATTCTAACATGGAGTCTCCAGTTTAGGGTGAAGAAGTTATGCTTAGTCCAGATGGACTAGCATGGTGAAGAGGTAATGTGGAAGGAAATATGTTCGGCTATTAATAGCACACTACCTCACACCACAAGCGCGTTAACGCTTTGCTTAAACTCTTATAATTAAGCGATTGCGTTAACAGCAGTGTGTAAACGGCTTACTTTACGTGAAGCAGTCTCTTTTTTCAAGATACCTTTGCTTACGAACTTGTGAATTTGCTGGTTAGCTACTTTAAGTGCTGCAGCTGCTTCTTCTTTGTTACCTGCGTCGATTGCAGAACGAACGTCTTTTACGATGTTTTTAAGACGAGTACGGTAGAAACGGTTACGTTCAGTCTTTTTAATAGTTTGACGGATACGTTTTACTGATGATTTATGGTTAGCCATATCAATATTTCCTTCATAGGTGCTCTAGTGTGGCCCTATATTTTTTTTAAGAGTAGAATCTTACCCGAAATAGAATTAAATTTAAGTTAAGGATGGTACATAAATCAAAAAGTGTAAAGTTTTGAGTATATCTTAATTATCAAAGATTCATTTTTCATAATTATAAACTATAAAGAAGAGAAGGAATGGTAAAATCGTATAAATATAATAATGTATGTCTTATTAATGGACTATGGCAGTTATAGTACTACTTCTTGTAAGTAAAATAAGAAGCAATACAAATATTTGTCTAAACTTGAATCAAACAAAAGTTTTGTACAAGGCGCGTAAATTAAGACGTGTCAAAAAGGAAAAGAATGAAGTTATTTGGTACTGATGGTGTTCGTGGCCAAGCCGGTGGTTTTTTAAATGCGACAAAGGCAATGAATGTCGCTGTAGCGGCAGGTATATACTTTAAGCAGCATGCCAAGACAAAAAAGATCCTTGTCGGAAAGGATACTCGTCGAAGTGGCTATATGATTGAAAATGCGATTGTAAGCGGACTGACGGCTATTGGATATGATGTGATCGAGATCGGACCAATGCCGACCCCTGCCATCGCTTTTTTGACTGAAAACATGCGTTGTGACGCGGGTATTATGATTTCGGCTTCGCACAATCCTTTTGAAGATAATGGAATAAAGTTTTTTGATGCGCATGGGGATAAACTCTCTGAAGAGGTCGAAGCAAAGATCGAGGAGATCTATTGTAATGAAGCTTTGATGACATCTTCATGTGCGACGGGAAAAGAGATTGGAAAAGCCCAGCGTATTGATGATGTTATCGGTCGCTATATTGTTCAGCTAAAGAACTCTTTCCCGCAAGAGCTTTCACTTCAGGGCCTGCGCATCGTACTGGATACGGCTAATGGTGCAGGATATAAGGTCGGCCCGACGGTTCTTGATGAACTCGGAGCAGAGGTGATTGTGATTCATGATAAACCAGATGGGTTTAACATCAATGAAGATTGTGGGGCCCTGCATACCAAAGACCTGTCTCAGGCGGTAGTAAAATACAGAGCAGATATCGGGATAGCTTTAGACGGAGATGCTGACAGGCTTGTCGTTGTGGATGAGAAAGGTGTCGTGGTCGATGGTGACCAGCTTCTTGGAGCGATGGGCGTGGCTTTAGATAAAAAGAAGATGCTTAGAGGCGGTGGAATTGTCGCGACAGTGATGAGCAACCTCGGTCTTGAAGAGTATATGAAAGAGAATGATCTTGAGCTTTTCCGTTCTAATGTCGGGGATAAATATGTCCTTGAGATCATGAATGAAAAAGATATTAACTTTGGCGGTGAGCAGAGCGGTCATGTTATTCTTCATGACTTTGCAAAGACGGGAGACGGTCTGATGTCAGCACTTCAGATCCTCTCTATCATCTTAGAATCAGGTAAAAAAGCATCCGAGGTTCTTCGTCCTTTTGCGCTCTATCCTCAACAGCTCCGTAATATGAATATTAAAGAGAAAAAACCTCTTGAGTCTATTGCCGGACTTAAAGAACATTTAGACCATGTAGAAAAGCTTAAAATGCGTCATCTTATCCGATACTCAGGAACAGAGAACAAGCTTCGTATCCTTCTTGAGGGTAAAGATGCTAAAGTCTTGGATGCAAAGATGAACGAGCTAGAAGAGTTTTTTGCTAATGCACTTGCTTAAGAACCTGCTGCATATTTTTTGGCCTATGGCCTTGATCATGGCGGGAATATTTATTATTGACCAGAGTATCAAACAACTTTTTTTAGATGGTTTTCGCTATTACACGGAGTGTATAGATCTTATTTTGGTCTTTAACAAGGGTGTGGCATTTTCCATGTTTGCCTTTTTAAAAGAGTGGCTGAAATGGATACAGCTTGTGATGATTACCGGTGTTGTTGTCTATACACTTTACCTTAATAATAGAATATATTCTCTTCCCGTAGGCATATTAGTCGGCGCGGGTTTTTCAAATGTCTATGACCGTTTTCTTCATGGCGGTGTTGTGGATATGGTCTATTGGCATTGCGGATTTGATTTTGCGGTGTTTAATTTTGCAGATGTGATGATTGATGTTGCTGTGGTCTGGTTATTGTGGATTAACTGGCAGATGAGCAAGGCTCAGAAGAAAGAAGAACAGAAATAAGCTGTTCTTTTCTAGTCTTTCAGTAGAGGAAGTTGATTTAGCAAGGCTTCACAATACTCATTTTGCTCCAGTGAAGCTTTCCATTCTTTATTTAGTGCGTCGATTCCGAAATGAGCACCGAGTACCATACCGATAGCGATACTGCGTGAAGCATTATCTCCGCCTACCATTGCGTTAGCTTGAAGGGCTCGGTTTAATCCGTCTTCTTCATTGGCATATTTCAAGATAAAATAGATACTTCCCGGAAGCGTTCCTTCAGTAGGGCTGGCTTTTCCCACACGAATCGGTTCTGAACGACCGATGTCCCACAGTCTTGCCATTGATGTGATAGCCAAGTCGTCTACAAAAGGCTCTTTTGAAAGTTCTGTGCTAGGGTCTGTGGCCTCTTTGTATTTTGCAATGGCTTGGGCTGTCTTAGTCTCAAAAAAACCACCCATCTGTATGGCAACGCCTTCGATAGCATCTTGAGGGCTTTCTCCGTTTATGACACGGTGTGTTACACGGGCAAAGAACTCGCCTCCGCCCAAGGCAGAAGCTTCTCTGTGGGTAAACATCGCTTTTCTTGCAACTTGGGCAAGGATCTCTTCATTATCATAATAGGCATGAGCTGCCACATGACGCAGCGCCATAGCGTTGGAAGGCCCACCTAATAGACGTGTAGGAACATTGGCTGAGACTTGTTTGTAGGTCTCTTGTGTCATGGTACAGATCCAAGAACCCCAGTTGTTCTCAAGACGCTGTTTCCAATGCGGGATAAGCTCATCTACATCAAAGGCTTTAGGTGAATCGGAAATTTGAGCAAGATACTCAAGGATAACGATGTTATAGTCACCATAATCCGTTGTCCCTCCGGCTTTTTTCCCCGGATGATAGTTACGACTTCCCCAACCGATACCGTGGGTCTCACCGCCCATCATCTCACCCGGACTCATAAACTTTGAGATAGGTGCATTCCCATAGGCTGTCCAGATCTTTTGTGCATCATACTCATAGTGTGAGCCCAAACAGAGAGCATCACCGACAATGGCTCCAAAAAAACTTCCTCGAATCGCGTCTTTTTTATTCATACTGTATCCATAGTTTTAAGTTGAGGCATTGTAGCCAAGGAGGATTATAGGGCTGGAGGAAAGAAAAGTTAATAGAAATTTTTTAGTTTGGGATAAAAGAAGAAATATGTGTTGTTAATATTAATTGTTAGTAAGATGCTCTGTATTGTGTGAAATATTGCATTACTTACAGTTGTTCTGAGTGTTAATCGCCACCATCATCGCCACTTCCTTCAGAAAAATAAGTATGATATTCCTCAGGGTCGTACGCTTGAGGATTATTATCGTTTTGTTCATTCTTTTTATATGGTGTATAAAATTTACCTAAAAAGTTTAATTGCAAGATTGCGCCAATTAATGGGATAAATAATATAAGTATAATTTTCCAAATTTTCTCTATTGGACTATACATAACCTCTTCATGTATTACTACTGATATAGCAGCAAAATCAAGTATTAATATTATTCCAATAATTAAATAATAATCATTCAATATGTACTCCTAAATCTTTGTCTGAGGAATATTATAACGCAGTAGCCAGCTAAATTGAGATAATTAAAGGACAGGTGTCCTTTTTTGGAAATATAGATAAAATAGATGCAAGTTGTTATTTATAGTAGTTGGTTAGCCCATCCATCTTTCTTCCCATATTAAGAAGAAGCATATCAGCAATAACAAGAGCAGCCATGGATTCTGCCACCACAGAACCGCGAATAGCGACACAGGGGTCATGTCTTCCTTTGAGGGAGAAGTGCTGTTCGGTGTTATGGGTGTCGATGGTCTCTTGTTCGATGAAGATCGAAGGGGTTGGTTTAAAATAGACAGAGATATCGATATCTTCACCGTTTGAGATACCACCTAGGATTCCCCCTGCGTGATTTGAAGCAAAGTGGTCTTTTTTTATCGGGTCATTGTTGGTCGCACCTGTTGTTGTTGAAGAGTGCATTCCGTCACCGATCTCTACGGCTTTAACGGCATTGATTCCCATCATCGCTTCGGCTAAAAGAGCATCAAGTTTGTAGTACAGGGGTTCGCCCAGACCGATAGGCGCATTTTTAATCTTGACAAGAGCGGCACCGCCGACAGAGTCGTGGCGTGTTTTTGCCTCTAAGATAGCGGCTTTTTGTGCATCTTCAGCATTTTTATCAAGCGTATATATCTCACTGCTGGGGACATAATCAAAATCATGGTTTTGACTTCGTATGCCGGCGATTTCGATGATACCGCTCTGTACTTCAATTCCAAGTTCTTGAATCATCAGTTTTGCAATAGCACCGGCAGCAACTCTTGCCGCAGTCTCACGTGCAGATGAACGTCCGCCACCGCGGTAATCACGAATGCCGTACTTGTGCCAGTAGGTAAAATCGGCATGCCCCGGACGGAAGATATCTTTAATATTGGTGTAGTCTTTTGACTTTTGATTGGTGTTGTAGATGACCATGGCAATAGGTGTACCCGTGCTCAGGCCCTCAAAGGTACCTGAAAGTATCTCTACCTTGTCGGCTTCTTTTCTCGCCGTTGCAAACTCGTTTTGACCGGGTTTTCTTCTGTCAAGCTCTGACTGTATGAATTCTTCGTCTATCTTTAGTCCGGCAGGGACACCGTCTACGACACAGCCTATTCCTGCTCCGTGGGATTCTCCGAAGGTCGAGAATGAGAAACGTATTCCAAACTTATTCATTTGCCTTCTCCTTTTAATGTTTCCAAGGCGATAAAAGCAGCTTCTTGCTGAGCGACTTTTTTACTCTTGCCTTTGGCTTTGGCGTACTCTTTGTCCTGAATAAAGACAGCGATCTCAAACTCTTTTTTATGATCAGGGCCGGAGGTACTGACAAGGCGATAGTCAGGAGTGACTCCAAACTCAGCCTGCGTAAGCTCTTGCAAGGTTGTCTTGAAATCTTTGAACAGCGTTGTCATGTCGATAACCGGATAGACCTCGCTGAGGTACTTATGCATTAAGGCCTCTACATGAGAAAGACCGACTTGAAGATAGATCGCACCCATGATCGCTTCAAAGGCATTTGACAACAAAGAGGGTTTTTCTCTTCCTTTGTTGTTCTCTTCCGCATTGGAGAGAAAAATAAACTCGCCCAGGTTGATATGTTTGGCTAAACGGGTAAAGCCTTCTTCATTGACTAAAGAAGCTCGCATCTTTGAGAGTTTACCCTCATCATAATTTGGAAACTGGCTAAAGAGGTATTCACCAACGACCAAGTCCAGTACCGCATCACCAAGAAATTCCAATCGCTCATTATTGTAGGGCTGCTTGTAGCTTTTATGCGTCAGCGCTTCAATAAGGAGCTGTGGATCTTCAAAGTGATAATCTAGAGATTCTTCTAGTTTATCAAGATTTTTCACAACTTTCCTTTCCGGCATTCAATGCCAATACCCCTTGTATTAAGTACAATAGGGGTATATATATTTAAAAACATTTTCTTTTTTAGTATCTGTTTGTTTGAAACGGGAGCAATCTATTGAAAAGAAAGCTCTGTTTCAAAGCGCGACTTGGTCAACACCATCTCATTTTGCACGGTATCAATTCCAAGACAGTTTGGACAGCGATGAAATGAAAAAGGAAAAACCTGTTTACACTCATTACATAGGTATTCAAACTGTAAGTCAGCATTATCATAGCCCTGAGACTGAAGCTGAATTAAGACATCAAGCTCAAAAATTGCAGAATTTTCGGCACTTTTAATGAAGCCTTTTGCACTGTAAAGCTCACGCAGATAAGCATTAGATGAAATTATATCCAAATCGAGTTGATCCAGCTCTAAATTCCATAAAATATCGGATATTCGTTCACATAGTGACTGGTCAAGATACTTCCATGCCAGAGCAGGTTCTTGTTTGAAGAGGTAGTCAAAGATCATATACCCGAGTTGATGTTTGTGCTGATACCAGGATATGATTTTTTTTACCTTCTGCTCGGAATGCATGTTTCTGTCATGCTGCATGGAGATGAGTTCCAGATACATGGAGTCTTTTCCGACTTCCATATCCATCTCATCGAGGGGTTCAAGTACTTCTTTGGCCTTCTCAAAGTCGCGCATTTTTTCATAAATGATAAGTAGAAACTGTAAGGCTGAAGGGGTACGTGGATGACGGGAAAGAATTTCCAGAAAAATTTCTTTTGAACGTTCAAGAAAACCTGCTTTGAGGTAGGTCTGTCCTAATAAAAACATGGTCTCTTTTCTATCTTCTGTATTTAACCCCTTCTCCAAAACAGAGGTATAGATCTCTATACTTTTTTCATAATCACCTTTTTGAAAATAACTTGTGGCCAAAAGGTATAAAGACTTAGGAGAGAGGGCAGAAGAGGACAAGATATCGTCAAGTTCTTTTTCTGTAGGAAGAGAGTGAAAGTTTTTCATAAACCTGTCAAGACTTTTTTCATCTTCTTGTGTTTTGAATCGTCCCCACCAATAGGAAAAAAAAGTAATCATAAAGACCAAGGTGAAAAAGAGGATGATACCAAAAAGAGGGTCTTTGTATTCTATGAATAAGCCTTCCACATACTTTCCTTTGCTGATTTAAAGAGGCTAGATTATAGCTAAAATAAACAGAGGTTTAAATTAGCTTGTAAGCTCTAAAAAAATGTGTACGTTTAAAGATTTTGAGAGTATAGTAGTTGTACAATAGCGCCGAAATGACTAAAGAATTATAATAATAATTATATTTAATTATATTTAATTGTGAAAAATAGGGGGAAATTGATGGGAACAAAAAATAGCAAAGTGAAGGCATCTGAATATTTAAAAGGATGGATTCCCTTACGTTATATGCGGTACTATGTATTTGCATTTGCTACAGCGTTTACCCTCATAATACCTTGGGTTACTGTCAATGAAAACCACTTTTTATTGCTGAGTTTTGTTGATTTTAAATTTCATTTTTTCTTTATTGTTTTTGACATGCAAGAGCTTTATCTACTGCCATTTTTATTAATGATACTTTTTATCGGAGTATTTGGGATTACTGTTTTGGGTGGGCGAATGTTTTGTGGATGGTTCTGTCCTCAAACAATTTTTCGCGCGGTGTATCGAGATCTCATAGAGACAAAGATATTTCGACTTCGCAAGCGTATTAAGAATAAACAGATCGAACCTGATTATACTAAACCAATTAACAAACTCAAACGCTTTGTCATCCTGATTATCTCTGTTGTACTGGGTAGCTTAGCTGCGGCAGATGCCCTCTGGTTCTTTGTTCCGCCGGAGCAGTTTTTCGACTATGTCAAAAATATAGGTGACCATAGTGTGTTCATGGGAGCATGGATTGGGATCACAGCTTTTTTGGTTTATGACATCGTCTTTTTAAAAGAAAACTTTTGTATTTATGTCTGTCCCTATTCACGTATTCAGTCTGTGTTGTATGATGATGATACGATTATGGCCATTTATGATAACCAGCGCGGTGGACAGATTTATGATGATGCGCATACAAAACTTGTAGATAAGCAGGAACAGCTTGCTCCTTCTGAACTGTGTACGACCTGTGAATCATGTGTGACAGTCTGTCCGACGCATATTGATATTCGTCGCGGACTGCAGTTGGAATGTATCAACTGCTTAGAGTGTGTAGATGCCTGTACGGCTGTTATGGCAAAGTTCAATGAACCCAGTTTGGTTAATTGGTCGAGTGTACGTGAGGTAGAGAAGAAAGAGGGTAAAACGCAGTTCTTCAGACCTAAGATCTTGGGATACGGCGTTGTTTTGGCCGTCATCTTTGTCATTTTAATGATCATGGGTGCAGATAAAGAGCTGATGCTAATCAACATTAACAAGCATACCCGTCTTTATGACATAGACAAGGTAGAAGGCAAGGCTCGTGTTAAAAATACCTATACTATCTTGATCCAAAACACTCAGCCTAAAAAACATAGGTTTTATATAGATGTTGTCAATAATGACAAGATTAAGGTGTCTAGACCTTCAAGTCCTTTTATGGTCAAGCCGGGGGTAAAAACGAAAAAGACGCTGGTACTTTACACGACGGAAAAATTGGCAGACAGTGAGAGAAGCGACAGTACTTTAGAGGTGCAATTGGTTGCGTATGCCGTTGATGATAAGGATAAGA
>Ga0316207_10005235_pt1 | contig 10855 bp, 10 predicted proteins | sample 6weekpyrite_MG_FD_204943 | JGI IMG/M metagenome (GOLD analysis project Ga0316207, IMG submission 204943) | Microbial mat bacterial communities from mineral coupon in-situ incubated in ocean water Damariscotta River, Maine, United States -... | ecosystem: Environmental > Aquatic > Marine >...
CGCGATTATAGGTACAAATACTCAGGTAGGTGGTGCGTTTACTGGTATTAATTTGACGACTGGCGTGCCCATTCACACTGTGCTTGCCTTTGATCAAACTAACGGATTGAGGGCGTATAATGACGGGGTTGTCTCAACAAATACATTCCCAACTGGATCGCCAATGGATGCGACAGCATCGAAGCAAGCGTGGATAGGGAACTACTCAGCATCTACAGCTAGGCGTTATGCGGGTACGCTCACAGTGCTTGGCGCTGCAAAATTTGAAATAGATTCAGATTGGGCAACAATATCAAATAATAATTTATCTAGTCCTGACGCGTTTTATGCATTTGGAGTTGAAGAATTTGAGTCTGTTGGTGCCGTAAATCTTGCAGGCAATGCCGCCAACGAATCAACCACAGCTGGCACGGCCAGCTTCGTCATCCCTATTGTCGGTGCTTCAGTTTCACTAGCAACCGCAGACGCAACCATTACAGCCGCTATTCCTTTTGCGGGTGATGTTGCAAGCGTGACAGATGTTGACGGCAATCTGTCGCTGTCAGTCGGTATGCACGGTTCCATGTTGTCCGATGCTGTGGCCTCTGCATTAATCTCTAGCAGTTCACCGTTGTTTGGATCAGCAGACAGCCAGGCAGATGCAGCGGCGGATTTGTCGATTGATGGTGGTTTTGCAGGCTCGATGTTGGCAGATGCTATGGCTAATGGTGATTTAGGTCTCTCATTCAGTTTTGATGGCGTGGCTTTGTCAGAGGCTATGGCGCAGGCGGTGTTGTCGACGGGTTCATCGGTGGATCTGTCAGGCCACATGGCTGCAGAGTCATCGGCCAACTCATCTTCACTGCAGATGGCGGTGCCTGTATTCGGTGTCTCTGCATCGGCTGCTGATGCCGATGGCGTACTGACCACCATAGTGCCTTTAGAGGGTGCCGGTGCCTCTGTCACAGCCATGCTTGGTTCGCTTGATGTCGGCATTGGCTTTGCGGCTAGTGCTAATGCAGACGCGATGGTCAATGGCATGATGAGCTTCAGGGTCAACCTGTCAGCAGATGCGGTGGCACAGGCGGCGGCCTCGGGGCTGTTGTCAGGTGCTGGCGACCTGGTGAGTGATGCCCGTTACCTGTCACCGCACAAGCCCCGTGCCTGGGTATCAAATTGGAATTAAGGAGCTGTTGTCTTGAGTACATTGGATGAAAAAGACCCCACCGAAAAGGTGCCGGTCACGTTCCAGTTTGATGCCCCGCCAACGGGTAATATTGTGATCGAGATCAGTGTGACCCGTGGTCGTGCAGATCCAGACACCAACACCATGCCGGTGGGTGCCTCTCAGGTTACGGGCAATGATGTGTTGCAGTTGATTGGTGCCGGTCTTGATGATCGTGATTACCTGCTGCGCTGCACGGTAGACCAGGGCAATGAGCGCTATGTAAATTCCTGTGTTCTGCCTGTCAGACGTTCAAATGGTCGTTAGGGGTTTGTTATGAAACGGATTGCTTTACCAGAGATCGAGCCTATTAGCTATGACCAGGCTGTTGACCAGCTGGGCATGACCAGTGCAGATGCTGACAATCATCGCGCCATGATTGAGGCCTTGATTGCGGTGGCACGCACAGAGGCAGAGACAGAAACTGACCGGGCGCTCATCACCCAAACCTGGCAGGCGACTTTTAACTGCCTATCTACCCCTTTAAAGCTTGCGCGTCAGTCGGTTCAGTCGGTGGTGTCTATCACCTATGTTGATGCTGATGGTGCCACCCAAACCTTGGCTGAAGATCAATACCGCCTGACTGGCTGGGATAGCAGCGAAATCATCCCAGCTTATGGCGTGACCTGGCCAACCCCTCGGGGTGATGTTGATTGCGTCACTGTTACTTGGGTGGCGGGTTATGGTGATGATGTTGATGATGTGCCGCCACCGATTCGTCAATGGTTATTGGTGCGCCTTGCCACTTTGTTTGAACATCGTGAAGAGGTGATCACTGGCACTATAGTCGCAAGGATTCCAACCATTGATTCGCTGCTGTCGCCCTACAAGGTGCTTAGCGTATGAGGGCTGGCAAACTACGGTTCCTTGTCTCGCTGCAGTCAGCAACGGCTGTTGAGGATGACTATGGTGAGGATGTTACTACCTTCACCGAATATGCCTCCGTGTACGCCGATATCATCCCTTTAAGTGGCAAAGAGTTTTTTGCCGCACAGCAGGTGAATAGTGAGATCACTATCAAGGTCATCATTCGTTATCGTGATGACGTTAAGGCATCGCATCGGGTCGTTTACAACAACCAGGTCTTTGAGATTGCTGCGCCGCCAATCAATGTGCGCATGAGAAACCGTGATCTGCAGTTGCTCTGCAAGGTTTTGTCATGATTGATTCTATTGAATTTGAGCCATCCCCAGCCAAGCTGGTGAAAGAATTGCGTGGTCTGTCAGAGGATCTGCAGCGCAAGGCGGTTGACGCTGGCCTGGTCACATCCATGAAGCCTATTAAGGCGGCTATGAAGACTACAGCACCACGCAATAAGCATGGTTATATTGCAGACTCAATCGGTCATCGCAACGTAAGTAAAACAGCCAAGGCGCGTCTGGGTATTGACCCTGAAGATCGCGCCAAGCTGGTTGGTCCAACCAAGAAAGTAAATATCAACGACAAAAAGATCGGTCTGGGGCGTTTGGCTCACCTACTGGAAGAAGGTACTGCCCCTCATCTAATTAGGTTCAAAAACAAAAAGGCGTTGCATGGCAATGGTAATTGGTTTGCGCAAGAGGTAAAGCATCCAGGCATTAGAGCCACTTACTTTATGGCTAACTCGCTGGCTATTCATCAATCGCGGGTGCCAGCCTTGTTTTACCAGGGGCTGGCCAAGCACCTTAATAAACGAAAAAAATAATGAACCCGCAAATTGTAATTGACGCGCTCACAGCCACGGCTGCATTTGGGCAAGTTGCTGCTGCGCCTGTGTCTGTCGGCAAGCCGTCTATAGATACGGGCAAGGCCATCAAGGGTTTGTTGAGAAATCGTTTCTCGGGAAACTTTGACCCACTGACTTTGGGTGATGCGCCAGCGCACCCATCCATGGTTTATCAGTTGGTCAGCAGCGGTTGGTTGCGCTTATTTGGCCATGCCATTGTTCATACTGATCATTATGTTTTTTATCTGCGTACAGAGTCGTATGCAGAGCTGATCACCACGGCACATGCAGTGGTCACAGACATTGAGGCCAGCAGCTATGCCATCGAGGTCACAGACATGCTGGTTGACTACGACGACCAGCAAAAACTCTACCGCTGCAACATGGAGATTGCCTTCACCCAGCCAGCGGGTGAAGGTTCGCTGCCTGCTGCCCTGGTCTATCCGCTGGCCATAGAATCAACAGAAACGGCTTATGACAACTGTGATGAGCAGCTGCAAACGAACCGTTATGGCGTGGCGGTGTTAACCAAAAACAATGACCTGCACGCCCTGGTTGCCACATCAACCAGCGCCTTGCAGGGTCTGCAAGAAACCAGTGAGCACCATCCCATGCAACACCAGTCAGGTGAGCCGATGGAAACGCCAGGCAGCTTGGCTATGTGGAATAGTGTGTTTTTTGATCGTGTAACCAAGTAACTAAGGAGCCAACCCCATGCCTTTATATGAAACTGATAAGGACGGCAAAAAAAAGCTAGTCCATCAAACCAAACCAGCCAAGCCAGGCCAGTCAAAGCAGGCAGCGGCCTCTGGCACTGAATCCGCTAACAGCAAAGCGGCCACCCCAACCAAGAAAGAGGAGAAGTAAGTAATGGATATTCGCTTTGCGTCGAAAGCCTTTCACGCCAAGGCTGAGGGCACCAAGGGTGTTGACTCTTCGCCTGACAAAACAAATCGTATCTTTACCCGTGACCTGGCAGGCAAGGTTTATGACGGCAATCGTCAGCAGGTTGAATACGATGGTGATAATGGCCGTAATCGTCCATCGGTCATGGCAGGTGAACATAGCTCGTTCAATATGAAATTTGATTTTGCAGGCAGCGGCACTAATAACATTGCCCCGCCGTATGCCGACATCCTGCGTGCCTGTGGTGTTGATGTGACTGTAGGTGCTTCCGATGTCACCTACACTATTGCCGATGAGATTATAGACAGCGTATCTGGTTATTTTTCACGCGATGAAGGCATTGGCATCCAATTATATAAATCACTTGGTATGCAGGGTGTGGCTGGCATTGAGTTTGCCCGTGGCCAGGTGCCAGCCTGGGTGGTTTCACAGTTAATGGGTTCTTATATTCAGCCGGTTTATAACCCCTCAGCCTTGGGGGGTTCGCTGCCAACTCAAGTGCGTGGCGTGCCAGTGTCAAATGCCAACACCACAACAGCCTCGCTTGATGGTGTGGATGTCTGCCTTGAGTCATTGACGCTTGATAACGTTGGTCACTCTGTTGAGTTTTATAATTCGCCCAACTGCAATGAAGCCAAAGCACAGCCGGTGCCAATAACAGGTTCTATCACACTTAAGGATGAAGGTGTTCAGGCACATAACTGGGTTGCTAAGGCTGAGAGTCACGCTGCCATTGTCGGTGTACCACTCATCCTGGCGCACGGCACAGCAGCTGGCAACATCATGTCCATCCCTGGTGTTCCTGTTCAGATCACTGACATTGATGAGACTGAGATCCAGGGCGTGAAAGCCTGGAACTTGAAGGTGCTGTTCCAAGCTGAGCCTTCGATCATTCAAACCTAACAAAACCGAATAGCTGCCTGGGGTGTTATCCGTGCCTTGGGTGGCTTTTTTATCAACGGATATCTCCTTGATCGGATGTTGCCGCCAGTTTCCCTGGCGGCTTTTTTTTAACAATATTCAACGGATAAAGAATATGGCTTATAAACCTGCAAGCAAAACTGTCAAACGTGAAATTTTAATGGATCGCCTTAACACCGATGGCGATGCTGAAAGCGTTGGCTTCACCATGATTTTCAAGCGCCCTGATCGTAAGTCGGTCAAGCACTACCGTGATCAGATCAAGGCAGAGCAAAAACGTCTGACTGATCAGTTTAAGGCTAATGAAGAATCACCAGAAACGGCCATTGAAATTGATGTTCAAGAGACTATCGAAACCGTTCAAGTGAAGTACATGAAAGACCGCATCACGGGTTGGGCAGATGTGCAGGTGATCAACGGTGATGGTGATCTGTCGTCTGAATTCAATGCTACCAACCTGGATGTGTTCTTGACTGATATTGATGTTATGAACGCTGTGCTGGAAGATCACAGAAAGCTGACTCAGGGGTATAGAGAGTCAGCAGCAAAAAACTTATCGACCTCGGGCGATACTGGGCAGCTGGAAGCGTAGCGCCTAAGGTCAATCGAGACAACGAAACAAGCTCAATGCAAAAGCTGGGTTATAGCCCGGCTGAAATTGAATCAGAACTGGCTTTTCTTGATGACGAGCAAGGCCCGCAAGACTTCGAGATATGGCCAGACAATATCCCGGCCTTTAATGCCTTTAAGTCGATTAATCATCATTGGCATCTGGCACCACTGAGCAATGAGCGTGTGGGGCTTAACTATGACGCCCTGGCCAGACATCTGCAGTTCACCTATCGCAATAAATGGAAAAAGCAGCGCAGACTTTATCAGCAGATTCAGTTGATAGAGCGCGGAGCGATTGCTCAATGGTCTGAGGCAAGGGCAAAGCGGTAAAGCAGCAAGGGGAGGCGACTCCCCTTTTTTATTAACTTGGGAATCTTGGCATGGCAAAGAACTACAAAGCAGGCATTGTCATCACGGGCGATGCCAAGGGTGGCGTTAAGGCGGTCAATCTCACAGGTGACGCCTTAGCCAAACTCAACAAATCCCAAAAAACAAACCGCGTTTCTACTCGCAAGTCGAAGGATGAAAACAAATCGTGGGCGCTGTCCTATAACAAGGTGGCTGCTGGTATTGGCTTTGTCAGTTCTGCTGTGGCCGGTTATTCACTTCAGGCAGTGATCAGAGACACCGTTGCCGTTACCCGTGAAACTGACGCATGGGCCAGAGCGGTGGGCGTGTCAACGCAAACCCTAACCCAGTGGAACTATGTAGGTGAACAGGCCGCCCTGCAGCAGGGCAAGATGGGCGACATTTTCAAGGATACCTCAGAGAAGATTGCTGATGCCTATATGAACGGTGCCGGTGAAGCGGCTGAGGTGATTGAAAATCTTGGGCTGAAAACAAAAAACCTGATTGTTTTGTCACCCGAAAAGCAGTTGCTTGCTATTGGTGATGCTTTGGAAAGTCTTGAAACCCGTGGTCAGAAGATTCAAGTACTGGAGTCACTGGCGAGTGATGCCAGCCTGTTGCTGCCTTATCTGGAGGATGACGCCAAACTGCTGCATCAAGTCGCCCAGGAAGCACTCGTCACTGGCAAGGCCATAAGCAATATCGAGGCATCCCAGCTGGTTGTGATCGGCAAAGAGTTTAACAAGTTGGCGGCGCAATCAACGGGTCTGGGCAACAATCTGAGCGTGGCCCTGTCACCTGCTATTTACGGTGCTACACAAGAGATCAACCGTCTCACTGGTGAGTGGGGCGGCATGGGTAACATGGCAGACAAAGCAGTTGATCTTGCTGTTGGTGGTTTGGGCGTTGTTTTGGATGTTGGCCAGGAAGTACGCAAGCTGCTGAAAGTGTCAGAGATCCGCTGGTTGCACATGGGTAAAGTTGGGCTTGATGCCTTTGTTGGAATGGGTCAGGCCGGTGTTGACCTGCTGAACCTGTCAATGCAACCAATTCGTACCGTACTAGGTACTATTGTTAAGGGTTGGGGTTATCTGATTGACCTGGCTGCTGATGTTACTGGCAATGAGGCCTGGAAAGAGGCGGCTAAATTTGCCCTGGGCTACGGGGATGCGATTAAAACAACCATTTATAAGATGGGTGATTTTGTTGGCCTGCAAAAAAAACTTGAAGCTCAGTTGGTTGAGTCACATAAAGAGCTTGACGATCTGCTAGAGGCAAAAGCCCCTAGTGACGAGTTAAACGAGTGGCTGGCGCGTAATAAAGAAGAGCTTAAGAAGGTGGCTATTGCCGCCCTTGAAGCAGCGGCTGCCAAAGATGTTAATTCAGCGTCAACCAAAACCCTGGTGAATGCCAATAATGATTTAAAACACTCGCTTGGCCCTGTTGCGCAGATCTATAAAGACACTGCTACCAGCATTCGTGGTGCTTGGCGTGGTGCCTTCCGTGACATTCTTGATAACCAAAACTCATTCGCTGATCGTATGCTGAATGTGTTTAAAGACTTGCTGGCCGACATGGCCACCATGGCTATCACGCAGCCGATAATCATCCCGATGGTGCAGGGCTTGGGCGGCCTGCTAGGTGTGCCCGGTGCGTCGCAGGCAGCGGTGGCCCAACAGCTTGGCGGCGGCGGTGGCTCTTTGTTGTCGGGTGCGGCTGGTATTGCGGCCACCACAGGCGGTGTGTCTGCACTAGGCACCTTTGGTACAGGCGCAATGGCTGGCTTAAACGGTGGTTTTGGCGCGGCCTCTGCATTGTCTGGCACAACAACATTGTCAACAACAATGGGCGCTTATGCCGGTGCGGCATTGCCGTGGGTAGCGGGTGCCCTGGCGGTTAATCAGGCCATTAAAAACGCTGGTCATGGTGACTGGGAGACAAAGGGTTCCGGTTTTAATTTGGACTATAGCGGTGGCCGAATTACAGGCGAGTCGTTTGAAGATCAACGAAAGTATGGCGGCTGGTTTCATAGTGATCGACATAGAACAACGACCGAGGAATTAAGCGCTGATGCGTCTGGTGATTTGAATTTTGCCTTTGATAACATTGAAAACAGTTTAACCGCCATGGCCGATTCGCTTGGCTTGAGTGCAAAGGCGGTTGAAAGTTTTACAACTTCTACTTCTATTTCATTGCACGGGCTGTCTGAACAAGACGCAGCAGCGGCCATTGATGAATGGGTGTCAGGTGTTGCTGATGAGATGGCATCCAGCTTGTTTGGCCGGGGTGGCATTAACCTTCAAGAGCTATTTGAAAGCGGCAATTTGTTTGATTATTTTAAACGAGGCCTCGACGACTTTCAGGCACATGGTGAAAGCCTATACCAGACTTTGCAACGTTTGACCGCCGAAACGGCCACGGTTGATGGCGTGCTTGATGCGCTAGGCCTTGATCTTAGCGCGATGTTTAAAACGCTCTATTCGCAATCAGAATACGCGACTGATTTGGTAGATGCCGCTGGTGGCGGTGATCGCCTGGTTGCTCTAACAAATAAGTATCTCGAAACATTTCACACGCCAGAGGAGCTAATCGAAAAGGCGCTGACTGATGCCACCACCGGCATGGATGAAATGCTGAGTGGTCTTGGTGCGGGTCGTGATGGCTTCAGAGCGCAATTTGAGGCGGTGCAGGGCAGTCTTGCCCCTGATGATCTGGTTGCCTGGCTTGAAGCGGCTGGTGCTATTGCCTTAGTGACAGACCTTGAAAAAAATCTTGCAGATGTGCGCGAGAATGCGTTAATTGATGGCGTGCTTGATGGCATGGTGGGCGCATTTCGCCTGGCGGCAGGTGAGCTTGGTGCAATCCATGCGAGCTTAACTGCACAAATCAGCGCCACCCGGGGCAGCGTGTCTCAATCCATCGCCCGTGTGCTGGGCACTGATGTGTTATCGATTGATGATATGCGTGCTCAGTTGGGCGTTGGTTCTGTTGAAGATCAGATTGGCATAGTTAACGGTCTGCGTGATGCGATTGTGTCGCGCTATGATGTTGAGGCTCAGGCTGCAGAGCAAGCCCACCAAGACCGTTTGCGTGAATATGAGCAACTGAAAAACATGGCCAATCGGTTGCATGGTTATGTTGAAAACCTGCTGGTGTCTGACCTGTCACCACTAACCAATGAACAGCGTCTGAGTGAAGCTAAAAGACAGTACGGCTCTTTGCTGTTGTCTGCCCGTGCTGGTGATGCTACTGCATTGTCTGGTTTGCAAGGGGCTTCAAGCACATATCTGAAAGAGGCTCAGGGTTTTTATGCTTCATCGGATCAGTACAGCTCAATATTTGATTCGGTGCGCAGTGAGCTGGGTAGCGTTGCTGATGGCGTATTAAGCAGGCCTGCACCAGAACTCAGCACGGCTGAGCTGGCTGCACAGCTGCTTGATCTTCAAGGCGATGCTGTTAGCAGCCTGCAGCAATTGGGGCTAGACCTTGTTGCCCTTCAGGCGCAAGCCGACGACGAATTGCAAACCGGCCTTGAGGGTCTGGAGGAGCAATTCAGCATTGATATGGGCAGCGTTGTTGCTGGGCTTAAAGAAAACGCCAACCTAACCAGCGCCCCGATTGTTGATGCCATGGCCAAGCTGGAGCAGCAGCAAGTTGATACTGTTAATCTGTTGGCCGAAATATCTGCTGAAGTAAGCGGCGCGGCAACACAAGCCAGTGAAGATGCCGCCGGACAGACTGATGCCCTGGTTGCGATGGGCAATCAACCCAACCCGGCGGCGGTGGCTTAGATGGCTATCACAGAAGCACAGTATGAAGCCTGGCTGGCCAATGATAATCAGCGCCGTTGCGTATTGGCCGAGGCCCATTATCACGATGGTATCAGTGAAAAAGTACGTTACTTTGCAACCACGCCATTCGTTTCAGGCCCGGCGGATACGCCAGCCAATCAGCCTTATGATGATCTGTTAAAGGACGTGCCAGAGATTCGCTCGGTGATTGATGCCGATGAGGCGCTGGGCACGTTACGGCTCACCAATCTGGGCGGCATTATTGATGGATGGCTGGATGATGCCTTTGCCGGATGGCCATTGAAACTTTATCTCGGGTCGCCTGACTGGTCGCGTGATGATTTTCGTTTGGTGTTGAATGGTATTTGCAGCGGTATAGAGTCGCCATCGTCTAGCGTGTTGGCGTTGAACGTTAAAGACAAACGTTATTTGTTAGACGTGCCATTGCAAAACAATCTGCTGGCCAGTAATGAACCCAAGCCAATCTGCCTGGGGTCGGTGTTTAATATTGAGCCGGTACTTGTGAATGCAGCCACACACACATACCAGGTGCATGATGGCGCTGTCAGTAATATTGTGGTGCGTGATAACGGCGTGGCCATTAGCCCTAGCATGAACCTAGGTAATGGCAAGTTTAGTTTGGGCGCCGCGCCTGTTGGTCGTCTGACTTGCGATGTGGTTCAAACAACCAATACCGCTGCCACTATGATTGATTGGCTTGCCAGGCGGGTTGGCTTGGTGTCCGCTGAGATTGATTCCGCCAACCTGGCCGCCTTTGCCAATACGGCAACCCTGGGACTGTATGTGCGTGATCAACGCACGGCCGCCGAGTGCATGACGGATGTTGTGCGTAGCTGTGGTGGCTTCTATCGTTTTGATCGTTCTGGCCTGTTGCAGATTGTTAGGCTTGAAGCCCCTGGTGCCTCTGTGTTGTCGCTTGACACCGATGACGTGGCGGAAGGGGGCTTGACTGTGCAAAAAATCGAACAGCCCCGTTCACGTATTCGCCTGAGCTATAAGCGCAATTGGTCGGCGCAAGATGCTGATTCATTGGCGGGTAGTGTGTCGGAATCAAACCGTGATTTGTATAGCCGTGAATACAGCACGGTAACGGCTGACAATGCGGCGATAAAAACACAGTATCCCTTGGCAGATGAACCCGATGTGATCGAAACACTGTTTGCTAATCAGCCTGATGCTCAGGCAGAGGCAAACCGGCGCATGACCATGCGAGGTCAAAAGCGCATTGTATATAAGATCAAATCATTTTCCGCGCCGTTTCAAATTCATATTGGTGACACGACTACAGTGATATACCCGCGCCACGGGTTTGCCGCTGGTGCGGGTGCTGTGGTGGTGGGTCTGCGT
>Ga0316207_10005236_pt1 | contig 10854 bp, 8 predicted proteins | sample 6weekpyrite_MG_FD_204943 | JGI IMG/M metagenome (GOLD analysis project Ga0316207, IMG submission 204943) | Microbial mat bacterial communities from mineral coupon in-situ incubated in ocean water Damariscotta River, Maine, United States -... | ecosystem: Environmental > Aquatic > Marine >...
CCTGCCCAGCCAGAAGGTGCTGGAAACCACGCTGGGTCGGATCGGCACAGACATCGCCGCCGCGCACATGTCCCCGCCCGCGATCATCTGCGTCGGCCGCTCGGTCCTGATGCGCCAGGTACTGGACTGGCAATCCATGGCACAGGGCGAATCGCCGCGCAATCCTGACCCCCTGGGTCGCGGCAAACCCGCCGAAACCGCATGAGAGCCCGACTCTTCATCTTTGGTCCAAAAATATTCCCGCCGGAGGCTCCGACCCTGGCCAGACGCCCAACCCTCGCCCGCTCATGCCCGGCCTGATCCTGGCAGCACCTGCCTCGGGCAGCGGCAAGACCACCCTGACGTTGGGCCTTCTGCGCGCGCTTAAACAACGCGGCATTGCGGTCACGGGTGCCAAATCCGGCCCCGACTACATCGATCCGCGCTTTCACCAGGCCGCCTGTGGCGCGCCCTGCTTCAATCTGGATGCCTGGGCGATGTCACCCGCCCGGCTCCGCAGCCTTGCTGCCAGTACGGAATTGCTGCTGATCGAGGGCGCGATGGGGCTGTTTGATGGGGCCCCGCCCGACGGCACGGGCGCCAGTGCCGATCTGGCGCGCATTCTGGGCCTGCCAGTGGTGCTGGTCGTCGATGCGGCGCGCATGGCGCATTCCGTGGCGCCGCTGGTCGCCGGATTCCTGCATCACGATCCAGACGTGCGCATCGCCGGCGTGATCCTGAATCGCACCGGCAGTGCGCGCCACGAAATCATGCTGTGCCGCGCGCTGGCGCCGCTGAACGTCCCGGTTCTGGGCTGCCTGCCACGCCAGGACGGGCTTGAACACCCGTCGCGGCATCTGGGTCTTGTGCAGGCGCAGGAGCGCCACGACCTGCACGCCTATCTGGACCGCGCCGCCGACGCTGTCGCCAGGACAATCGATCTGGACGCCCTGGTCGCGCTGGCCACCGCGCTGCCCGCCGCGACACCGCTAGCGTGCGTGCCGCCCCCGGCACAGCGCATCGCGATCGCGCAGGATGCGGCGTTTTCCTTTGCTTATCCGCATCTTCTGGCCGACTGGCACCGTGCCGGGGCCGAGATCAGCACCTTTTCACCGCTGGCGGACCAGCCAGCGCCCAACTGCGATCTGATATTCCTGCCCGGCGGTTATCCGGAACTCCATGCCGGGCAGCTGTCATCCGCGAGAGCCTTTATGAAGAGCTTGAAAACAGCCTCACAAAGCTCTGTGATTTATGGAGAATGCGGCGGCTATATGACCCTTGGCGAATCCTTGATCGATGCCGATGGCACCTGCCACAGGATGGCCGGGCTGCTGCCCCTGCAAACCAGTTTTGCCAAACGCAAGCTGCATCTCGGCTATCGCAACCTGTCTGCACTGGGCGGGCCGTTCAAGGGTACGCTGAAGGCCCATGAATTCCACTACGCAGCTACGGTTCGCGCGGATGGGCCACCGTTATTTTCGGCACGCGATTCTGAGGGGCGGAATCTGCCGCCCATGGGGCTGCGTCACGGGCGTGTCTGTGGCTCTTTCGCGCATGTAATCGATTGCGCGGAATGAGGCTTTCTTTCACAGCGCCCGGGCTTTAAGTCAGGGCCTATGACCGATCTTGCGACCCTGGCCCCGGCAGACCGCCGCGCCCGCCACAACGTCACCATTCTGGTGATGGCGCAGGCGCTGCTGGGCGCGCAGATGCCGATGATTTTCGTGCTCGGCGGGCTGGCCGGGCAATCGCTGGCGAGCAACGTCTGCTTTGCGACGCTGCCGATTTCGCTGATCGTGCTGGGCTCGATGCTGTCGGCGACGCCGATGTCGGCGCTGATGCAGCGCTTTGGCCGCCGCGCCGGGTTCTTCGTGGGCACCGGCGGCGGTGCGTTGGGCGGTGCGATCGGTGCCTGGGGGTTGGTCACGCAAAGCTTCACCCTGTTCCTGATCGGATCGCTGTTTACCGGCGTCTACATGTCGGCGCACGGATTTTACCGGTTTGCCGCCGCCGACACCGCCTCTGACAGCTTTCGCCCAAAGGCGATTTCCTACGTCATGGCGGGCGGGCTGGTGGCGGCTGTCATCGGCCCGCAACTGGTCAAGGTTACGTCCGAGGCGATGGTGGTGCCGTTTCTGGGCACATACCTGGCCGTTATCGCAATCAACGTGATCGGCTCGGCGCTGTTCCTGTTTCTGGACATTCCGAAACCGGTGGCCCCGGCGGCGGATGCCCCCAGGGGACGCAGCCGGCTGGAGCTTTTGAAAACGCCGCGCGTCGCCGTGGCGATCATCTGCGCGATGGTGTCCTATGCGCTGATGAACCTGATGATGACGTCGACGCCGCTGGCGGTCGTGGGCTGCGGGTTCAGCCGCAACAACGCCGCCGATGTGGTGTCAGGCCACGTCCTGGCAATGTTCGCACCATCGTTTTTTACTGGCCACCTGATCGCCCGCTTCGGTGCCGAACGCATTGTCGGGATCGGCCTGGCGATTCTGGCGGGCGCGGGCGGGGTCGGGCTGGCTGGCGTCGAACTGGGAAATTTCTTCGTCGCGCTGATCCTGCTGGGCATCGGCTGGAACTTTGGTTTCATCGGCGCCACGGCAATGCTGGCCAGCGCCCATGAGCCTGAAGAACGCGGCCGGGTGCAGGGTCTGAACGACATGATCGTGTTCGGCTTCGTGACGATTGCCTCGCTGGCCAGTGGCGGGCTGATGAACTGTTCGGGCGGCTCGGCGCAGGAAGGCTGGACCGCCGTCAACCTGGCGATGGTGCCGTTCCTGGCGCTGGCGGGGGCGGCGCTGATCTGGCTGGCGATGCGCCCGCGTGCGGCCTGAACCCGTTTTCTTGCAAGAAAACGCTGCGGAATTTTTTTGTAAAATTCCGGCTACCAGCCGACAAGACCACGCCACAGCAGCGAAAGACGACGGCTGAACTCGGATTGCCGCAAATCGCCGGAGGCCACGCGGCCGGGGTGCGCGCGGGCCTGCCGCAACAGCGGTTTCGCGCGCCAGGTGGCCAGCACCGCCGGGCGTGCGGCGTTGGGCACGTTCGCGCTGACCAGACGCGCCAGCCCCTGTTCGGCAAGGTCGTGTATCGCGCTTTCCCGCCCGTCTACCAACGGGATGCGCCCGCGCGCCTCCAGCGCCGGGATCGCCTGAAACCACGACGCAAGGCCCGCGGCCCAGGCCAGATCGCGCACTGCGGCCTCGCCGGTTTCAGCCCCCAGCGCACGGGCGGCGGCCCAGGCCAGATTGCCCGCGGTCGCATCCAGATACGCGCTGAAATGTTCTGCATCCTCAAAGGGATCGCGGTAGATGTCCCAGCGCCGCGCCTCGATCAGCCGGTCCAGCAGACCGGCGCCCGCCGCATCCAGAACCGGCGCCAGCGCATCCGTCACCTCGTGGCTGCGCACCGGCTTGCCGCTGCCTATTTCGTCCAGGGCGTCGCGCCACCATTGCAGGCGCATCTCGGCGATCATCGGTTCTTGCGTCACCCAGGGCGCGCGGGCGATTTCGACGTTGGCCGCGTAGATCGGGAACAGCACGGCGCGCGCCGGCGCAGGGGCAGCCATCGTGGCCAGAAACCGGTCCGGGTCGCCCTTTCGCAGCGTTTCGGCGCAGGCTTGCAGGCTCATGCCCCCTCCGCCAACGGCCGCACGACGCACAGCAGATAGCCGGTTTCGCCCCGGCAGGCGCGCCAGGCAGCAATTTCGGCAGCGCCTTCGTCCAGCACCGCTTGCAATTCCGCGTCCGCCGCAGGCCGCAGCTGTGCGATCCGCGCCGCAAGACCCTGATAATAAGCCTGCCAGCCCGCATCTCTGACGCGCCGTGTGCCAAGCGTTTCAAAGCCTGCCGCGTGCACCTGCGCCCCGATTCCGGCGGCATCGGTGGTCGCATACCCCTCCCAGAACGCGCGCGCCGCATCCGAGGGTGCCGCGCTGAAAAAGCACGGCTCCGAAAAGGCAACCGCGCCGCCCGGCGCCAGTGCTGCGCGCCAGGCCGTCAGGCCTTTGGTGACGCCCAGGAAATACAGAGCCCCCGCCGACCAGATCAGATCATAGGCGCCGCGCAGCGCCGCCATGTCGCCAAGCTGTGGCGTGACCCGGTCATCCGCCGCCCAGTCCTGCGCAACCGCCGCGATGAATTCAGGCGCGCGGTCGATGGCGGTGACATGGCCATGCGGGGCGGCGTCCAGCAGTGCGCCGATGTCGCCGCCGCTGCCACAGCCCGCGTCGCAGATCGCGGCATCTGGCGGCAGATCGAGCAGGTCCGCCGCCCAGGCCACATCCGCCGCCTCGCCCGGGCCTTCGCGTGCCAGCCCGGTGTACAGCGTCATGAACGCGCTGCTCATGCCGGGTGTGCCCCGTCGCGGATCAGTTTCCAGTTGATCGCGTCCAGCAGCGCCTCGAACGAGGCATCCACGATGTTGGGTGAGACGCCGACAGTGGACCAGCGCCGCCCGGCGGAATCCTCGCTGTCGATGATCACCCGTGTCACCGCCTCGGTGCCGCCCTGGGTGATGCGAACCTTGAAATCCACCAGTTTCAGGTCGTCGATCATCTCCTGATACGGCCCCAGATCCTTGGCCAGAGCCTTGGACAGCGCGTTGACCGGACCGCGGTCAGCGCCGGTTTCATCCATGCTTTCGCTGACCGACAGGTTCTTGATATCGCCGATTTTCACCACCACCACCGCCTCGGACAGGCTGACCATGCGGTTGCGCTTGTTGCGGCGCCGCTCGACCGTGACCTTGTAGCGCTTGACCTCGAAAAAGCGCGGCAACTGGCCCAGTTCGGCGCGCGCGATCAGCTCGAAACTGGCCTGCGCGGTGTCATAGCTGTAGCCGCGTTCCTCGCGTTCCTTGACCGCGTCCAGAATGCGGCCCAGCGCGGCGTCGCCTTTGGCGACGTCCAGCCCCATATCCAGCAGGCGCGTGCGCAGGTTGGACTGCCCGGCCTGGTTGGACATCGGGATGATGCGTTCGTTGCCGACCGAGGCGGGCGCGATGTGCTCATAGGTCGTCGGATCCTTCAGGATCGCGCTGGCGTGCAGCCCCGCCTTATGGGCAAAGGCGCTGGCGCCCACATAGGGTGCGGATTTGTTGGGCACCCGGTTCAGGATGTCGTCCAGCAGGCGCGAGGCCCGGGTGATGCCCGCCAGTTGCGCCTTGCTGACGCCGGTCTCAAAGCGGCTGGCGTAGGGTTCCTTCAGCAACAGCGTCGGGATCAGGCTGATCAGGTTGGCGTTGCCGCAGCGTTCGCCCAGCCCGTTCAGCGTACCCTGGATCTGGCGCGCGCCCGCGTCAACAGCGGCCAGCGTATTGGCCACCGCGTTGCCGGTGTCGTCATGGGTATGGATGCCCAGATGGTCGCCGGGAATGCCATGCACGATGACTTGCGCGGTGATTTCGGCGACCTCGGCAGGCAGGGTGCCGCCGTTGGTGTCGCACAGCACCACCCAGCGCGCCCCGGCCTGATAGGCCGCCATCAGGCAATCCAGCGCATAGCCGGGGTTGGCTTTGTAGCCGTCAAAGAAATGCTCGGCATCGAACAGCGCCTCGCGGTTTTGCCCCGTCAGATGCGCGATCGAAGCGCCGATGTTTTCAAGGTTTTCCGGCAGGGTGATGCCCAGCGCGGTTTCGACGTGAAAGTCATGCGTCTTGCCGACAAGGCAGACGGCGGGTGTGTCGGCGTTCAGCACGGCGGCCAGCACGTCGTCGTTGGCGGCGGAGCGTCCTGCACGCTTGGTCATGCCGAAGGCGGTGAAAGTGGCGCGGGTTTTCGGCGCCTCGGCGAAAAAGGCGTTGTCGGTGGGGTTGGCACCGGGCCAGCCGCCCTCGATATAGTCGATGCCGAGATCGTCGAGGGTCTTGGCAATCAGGTGCTTATCGGGGGTCGAGAACTGCACGCCATGGGTCTGCTGGCCGTCGCGCAGGGTGGTGTCGAAAAGCGAGAGGCTTTCCTTGGTCATCGCTTTCCCTCCCATTCGGGCATCGCCCCATCCACCCGTTCCGCCCGGCCACGCCGGGCCGCGCCCGACCTCCCCCCGGAGGGCGCGATGGCGATGTCATTCGCAGGACACACGACGCTGCTGCTTTGAAGCGATCCGCCCAATGCAAGCGCTGCAAAGCGCCCTCCAGGCCGGGCGCGACCCTCTGTTGTGAACCGGCTCATTTCAGCGCCTCCAGTTTGGCGGGGTCGAGCCTGAAGTAGTCACGAACAGTTGCCTGCGGCCCGTCTTTGCCGGAACGCAACTCTACTTTCATTTCAGATAGAACGTTTCTGATCGAGTCGGCTCGCTCAAAGTCCTTTGCGTCGCGGAGTGCCTGCCATCTTAGCAGTATTGGGTTCAAATGCTCTTGGGCTTTCTCAAGGTTTCCTTCCCCGAGCAACGCAACACCCAACACCCCCGCACGCTGCTCCCGAAACCAGTCGACATCTTCGGCGCGCGGAAATCCAAGCATCGCCATGGACGCCTTTAATGACGCCGCAGCCATCTTATCCATCTCGCTCAGTGCAAGATGCGTGTTCAGGTCGTCCGCAAGTGCCGCCTCTATTCGTGAGGGCACGGTCGGCGCGGCTTCGATCCCATCCGTTTTTCGGAACCATTGTGAAAGCTTCTTGGATGCGGCCAACTGCTTCTTCGCCGTCCAATCCATCGGCTTGCGGTAATGCGTGGACAGAAATACGAACCGGATCACCTCGCCCGGCACGCCCTGCTCCAGCAAATCATGCACGGTAAAGAAATTGCCCAAGGATTTGGACATCTTCTTGCCCTCGACCTGCAGCATCTCGTTGTGCATCCAGTAGCGGGCGAAATCCCCCCCCGGGTGCGCACAGGCCGACTGCGCGATCTCGTTTTCGTGGTGCGGGAACATCAGATCGTTACCACCGCCGTGAATGTCGAAGCTTTCGCCCAGCAACTCATGGGACATGGCAGAGCATTCAATATGCCAGCCGGGACGCCCCCGGCCCCAGGGCGATGGCCAGCCCGGCAGATCATCGCTCGAAGGCTTCCACAGCACGAAATCCATCGGGTTGCGCTTGTACGGCGCGACCTCAACCCGCGCACCGGCGATCATGTCATCGACCGACCGGCCTGAAAGCCGCCCGTATTCGGCATAGCTTTCCACCGCGAACAGCACATGACCTTCGGCCTCGTAGGCATGGCCTTTGGCGATCAGGTCGGCGATCATCGCCACCATCTGCGGCACGAATTCGGTGGCGCGCGGCATCGCCTCGGGCTGCAACGCGCCCAGCGCGGCCATGTCGTCCAGATACCACTGTGTCGTCTGGGCGGTGATCTCGGCAATCGGGCGCCCGCTGGCCGCCGCGCGGGCGTTGATCTTGTCATCCACGTCGGTGAAATTGCGCACATAGGTGACGTGATCCGCACCGTAGACATGGCGCAGCAAACGGTAGAGCACGTCAAACACGATCACCGGCCGCGCATTGCCCAGATGGGCGCGGTCATACACCGTCGGCCCGCAGACATACATGCGCACATTGTCGGGCTCCAAGGGCGTGAACACCTCTTTCCTGCGCGTTTTGGTGTTGTGCAGCCTGATCTCGGTCATGTCTCAATTCCTTGCGCGAAGTACGGCAGTCACGGTCCCGCCGCGGGCATAAGCAATTTCGATCAGAGAGGAAAACGAAAAGACCGGCCCGCGTGACGAGTGTCAGCGGATAATGCAGCAAATGAGGATTGCGGTGGTCTTCATGGGGCCGGGATACACAAGGCCCGCGCACTCTGCAACATCTTTGGTCCGGAAATATTCTCGGGGGGCCCCGGACCTGATCCGGGGTGGGGGCAGACAGCCCCCTCCCGACACCTGCGGCTGAAAAACCCAAATTGACAATTCCGCGCCTGCGTGCCCCCTTCGCCACCAACGGAGAGCGGACAATGCATCTATCCAAACGTATCACAGGCCTGAACGCAGGCGGCAGCGACGGCTGGGACGTGTTCTATCGCGCGCGCGCCATGCGCGAGGCGGGTCAGCCGGTCATCGAACTGACGATCGGCGAACATGACATCCCCACCGCGCCGCAAATCCTGGACGCGATGCACGCCGCCGCCCAGGCCGGTCACACCGGATATGCCGCCGTGCCCGGCATCCACCCCTTGCGCGCGGCCATCGCGGCACGGGTGGAGGCGCGCACCGGCGTGCCCACCGGACCCGAAAACGTGCTGGTCACGCCCGGCGGGCAGGCCGGGCTGTTCGCCGCCCATGCCGCCACCTGCGATGCGGGCGACACCGCGCTGTTCATCGATCCTTACTACGCCACCTATCCCGGCACCCTGCGCGCCGTCGGCGCCATCGCCAAACCGGTCGCGGCACAGCCCGAACAGGGCTTTCAGCCGCAGGCCGACGACATCGCGGCCGCCGCCAAGGGCGCCAGATCGCTGCTGATCAACACCCCCAACAACCCGACCGGCGTGGTCTATGCGCGCGCCACGCTGCAAGGCATCGCAGATACCTGCCGCGATCATGACCTGTGGCTGATCAGCGATGAGGTCTACGACACCCAGGTCTGGGAGGGCGCGCATCTTAGCCCGCGCGCCCTGCCCGGCATGGCCGAGCGCACGCTGGTGATCGGCTCGATGTCCAAAAGCCACGCCATGACCGGCAGCCGTATCGGCTGGATCGTCGGCCCCGAGGACGCGATCGAACATCTGGTCAACCTGTCCACCCACACCACTTATGGCGTGCCAGGCTACATTCAGGACGCGGCGCTGTTCGCGCTGAACCAGGGCACCGCGCTGGAAGAGCGGATCGCCGCCCCGTTCCGCCGCCGCCGCGCCATCGCGCAGGCTGTGCTGGCGCAGACCAGCGCCGTCACGCCGGTGCCCTGCGCGGGGGCCATGTATATCATGCTGGATATCCGCGCCACCGGCCTCAGCGGCGAGGAGTTCGCCAACCGCCTGCTGGACGCCGAACGTATCGCGGTGATGCCGGGCGAAAGCTTTGGGCAGGCGGCGGCGGGTCATTTGCGGGTTGCCATGACCGTGAAAGATGCCACATTCGAAGCCGCGCTGCGACGGCTGGTCGGGTTTGCCGAGGCGATTGCGCCCTGAGACCAGCCTCCGAGATTGAAAAGGAGCCATCAGAATGACACCTGATCCCGGTGCCGCCTTTCGTGCGCTGCATGTGCCCGGCAACCCTTTCATTCTGGCCAATGCCTGGGATGCAGGTTCGGCCAAGATGCTGGCCGGTCTGGGCGCCCAGGCTATTGCCACATCCTCTGCGGCCCATGCTTTCACCCTGGGGCGCACCGATGGCGGGCACGTCAGCCGCGATGAGGCCCTGGCCCATGCCGCAGACCTCGTCGCCGCCGTCAACGTGCCGGTGTCGGGCGATTTCGAGAATGGCTTTGGCGATGATCCGGACACAATGGCGGACACCGTGCGGCTGTCGGCAAAGGCCGGTCTTGCCGGGATTTCCATCGAGGACACGGATTTCACCAACGCCGCACCCTATGGCTTTGATCTGGCGGTCGAGCGTATCCGCGCCGCCGCCGCTGCCGCGCGCGCCCTTGCGGGCGATTTCGTTCTTGTGGCGCGGGCGGACGGCGTGATGGAGCGAACCTATGACATGGCCGAGGCGCTGCGGCGCATCCGGGCCTTCGATGCCGCCGGGGCCGATTGCCTGTATGTGCCTCTGCCGCCCGATATGGCGGGCCTGCGCGATGTGGTCGCCGCCACCGCCAAACCGGTCAACGCCCTGGCCGCCGGACCTTTCGCGCGCGTCAGCCGGGCCGAATTCGCCGCCGCCGGCATTGCCCGCATCTCGATTGGATCGGCTCTGGCGCGCGTCACGCACCGGGCAATTCACGATGCGGCGCGCAGCATGTTCGCGGACGGTGATTTCACGCCGCTAAGCCATGGGATTTCGGGGGCAAAGATCGACGCCCTGATGACCTGATATTTTGTGCGTCACCTTGCAACCCGCCGCAAACAGACGCGCGCCAAACAGATGCGCGACACCACCCACCACGCGCCAAGCCAATGTATCCAGCGCGGGCGTATTGTTATTGACGCGCAATTCCCTCCGAAAACCGGTGCCCACTTTTCGGATTGCGCTTTTGCCCGCTCCTTCAGATCACTTCAGCATCCATTCGCCGTCGGGAAAGAACGCGTGAAACGCAAAGGCGAACATCACGTCATGCGGCACATCGCGGCCCTGACCGTCGCGCACCCGGATCGTGCCGACATCCTTGCCTTGGCCGATGCGCGCGGTATCCAGCGCCGAGGCCTGCCCCGAGGCCCAGCTGATGGTAAGGCCCGCCTCTGACAGCTCGCCCAGATCCGCCAGCCGCGACACCGGCCAGGCGCGTTCGCCGATCCGCACCACCCGCGCCAGCGGCGGAATGCCGAACGGCGGCACCTCGCCGCTATACAGGAACGGACGGCGCGAACTGTCATAGTTGACATAAGGATTGCGGCCATAGGTGCGCCGGAAATTCGGCTCTGCCATCACCAGCCCGTCCGGATTGCGGGTCTTGAACTCGGCCCAGCTTTCCATCCAGCTTGGCAGCTGTTTCAACTCGTCGCCTGTATGCTCGCCCACGATGCCGGTGCCGATAGCCTGCTGCCACCAGCTTTCGGTTTCGCGGTCAAACATCACCATGTCCGAATTTCGCAGCTTGCCGGACACACCGAAGGTGCGCAACTGACCATTGACCCGCCGATCAAAGGTGATGCCGGAATTGCACAACGGGCAGAAGGTGACGGCCACCGGCGTGTCGCCGATCACGTCGTTGACGATCTCGTGCCAGGTCAGATAGCGGATCGGATAGGCGCGCGGGGTCTGCCCGTCGATTTCCACCGAAATCACCGGCTCGCGGTCCTCGATCCTGATCTCATCCGCAACGGC
>Ga0316207_10005237_pt1 | contig 10853 bp, 9 predicted proteins | sample 6weekpyrite_MG_FD_204943 | JGI IMG/M metagenome (GOLD analysis project Ga0316207, IMG submission 204943) | Microbial mat bacterial communities from mineral coupon in-situ incubated in ocean water Damariscotta River, Maine, United States -... | ecosystem: Environmental > Aquatic > Marine >...
CAGCAACATTGCCAGCAGACAAATGAACAGGCTCCTCACATAAAGTTAGCACCAAATCAGCAAAACCTGGGTTATGACCGACCAGTAATATTGACTCTAAAGAATCATCAATTTCTGATATAACTGTTTGCAATTCATCCACAGTTGCATTGTAGATTCGTGCGTCTTCTTTCTTATTATCCGAAGGTATATTTAAATCCTCACACATTATCATAGCAGTTTGTTTTGCACGCGCTGCATTTGAGTAAATTGTTTTATCTACAATAATATTTTTAGCCTTAAACACGCCTGCAATGTTTTTGATATCCTCCATGCCGGCATTACTAAGGTTTCGCTCAATATCCGGTGACGTATTTTCAGCTTTCCCATGTCTTAATATATATAAAGCAGGCATCTAAATATCCTTTAACTAACAACTATATTCTCTCATTAAAATACAAATTACATTTTTTTACCACATGTAATTATACATACAAATATGGGGTATAGATTCCATTTAAATTCAGTAATTTCAGTCATATAGGACTAGACTAATTTGCAAAGAACTTTTATTGTAAAGATATATTCTTATTCTAAGTTGTTTACGTATGAGCCAGGATTCTTTGTTAGCTGCACCCAGTATGATCTTCAATGCGGGACTCATGCTCACTGCATTGTTTGCTTTATATTATCTCCGCAAACCGAAACTTCAGAACAGTGAGTCATGGCAGGCAACATTAACGCCATTATCCTCAATCATTGGCAGTGGTTTCTTAATTATGTCTCCACTACTGGCCAGTGTAGTAGGTGGGCTTTCCCCTATTGCTGTAACCGGCATTGTTGTTTTGGCCTACGCTATCGGCAGCGTTATTCGATTTAATATTGTTCATATAGAACCACGTATAGACAATGGTAGCTTATCCAAAAGAACACGTGATATTGAATATCTCGGTGATATTGCTCTGGTTCTTGCCTACATGGTCGCTGTCGCATTTTACTTGTCTTTGCTGTCATCATTTTTATTAAGTTACCTTGGCATCGATAATCAAGATGCAGAACGATGGCTCACAACATTAATTATAATATTTATCTCTGTAGTTGGTTATAAACGCGGATTAGGAGGTCTTGAAAAGCTCGAGGCTTTATCAATGAGCGTTCAGTTGTCGATAGTATTAGCTTTATTATTTGGCCTCGCCGCTTTTTCGTACCTTTTTTATAGCTCAGGCGAGACCTTACATTTTGATTACCCCCAACGCGACATCAGCACACAGGTACGAATCATTGCAGGCGCATTACTGGTTGTACAAGGCTTTGAAACATCCCGGTTTTTAGGTGAAAAATACAATCCGCAACTTCGTGTTGCAACAATGAAAAAAGCTCAGATCATTTCTGGGATACTTTATGTTGTTTCAGTTATTTTATTTTTACCCGTTGTCCAGCATCTTGATCTTCAAAATATCCAACTAGCCAAAATAGTGGATGTTACCGGGATGGCTGCAATTGTATTACCGTTTATGCTAATCGGTGCAGCACTAATGAGTCAGTTCAGTGCAGCAGTTGCCGATACCAGTGGCGGTGGTGGTTTATTATGTGAAAACAGCGGTAAAAGAATCTCGACGAGAATCGGATACCTGGGTATTTCTGCCTGCGCTATATTATTGGTATGGGCTGTTGATTTAATTGAGATCATTACGCTTGCATCGCGCGCATTTGCCTTTTATTATTTTCTTCAGACCTTACTTGCACTACATTTTTGCATGTGTGATTGTTCACCCGAATCCCGCATGACTATCTGGATGCGCATCTTGTTTGTAATAGTTGCGACTGCACTTTTATACATTATATTTTTCGCAATTCCGGCAGAATAAACAATAAAGTAGCAAGCTTCATTTTAGTTAATTTATTTTTTGCGAAATATAATTGAATACACGATAAAATTAACCAAAAGTACTACTACACCCATCAAAACAAACATGAAAGGTTTTAGTTCATCAGGGTATATAACGGGTATAAGGTAATGCTCTATAAAGCCTGTAGAATAGCCATTGTCACCAGCTAAATTTCTCAGTCTGTTTTCTAATGGTGTTAACGGGCAAACCCAGCCCATAAAAGAAATTAAAGCTCCCCAGATAACAGCTGGAATATGCAGCCAGATTAGCCAACGCCACTTCAACACCAGCAATCCACCGAATATTACAAATAAAATAAACGCCAAATGAAGTATTACAATAAAATGAGCTGCAATTTGATAGAGCATAGTTTTATCAAATAAAATGTTTAGATATTATATTCTGGTAGTATGACTTAAAATGTTTCCCATGGGTAACCAATTATAACTGAAACTTCTTCCCCTTCATCACCTGTTGCAATATCCGCACGAAACACCAGACCAGATGCGGTGACCATTCGTGCACCCACGCCATACGATTCTTTCCATGTGTCCCCTACACGGCTTTTTATATCTTCAATGGAGCCACGTTCGTAAAAGAATGCCACCTGAACTGTCGTTCGAATATCCTTTGCAATCCAGATATCAAAAGGTGTAAATTCTTCTGTAATATTCCACCGAAATTCTGCACCATAAAATAGCAAATGTGATCCATTAAAACGTCCATCTGGATAAGAACGTAAACGCCCCCATCCTCCCAGACTGGACACTGAACCATATGTATTATTTGCAATGATATTATTTACTACCTGAGTACACTGAAGTTGTTCACTTGAAGATAAACTTGCATCACTGCAATTTAAACCTTGCTGTGCTTCAATAGTTGAAAAATCTGTTTCGCCAACTCGTGTCACAGTCGCATCGGCTTTAAATGCGTTAAGCACAATGGTTGAACGTTTCCCAATGGGGACATAACCCGTAACATTATGTTCAGTTTGATAAAAACGGGAGGTAGTCTGTCCTTTTCTGTCATCCCACCAACGCGATACCTGGTAACGAATACCACGACGTGGATCCTGATAATCATCCGTTAAATCAAAGCGCAATCCCAACGTATATAGTGTTGACGTATTATCTTTAGCACCTGTGGATGTTTGAATCACATTACCGTCTTTATCGCGAAGTTCATGTAAGTTGGTTTTACTTGATAACACAGCACCGTATACTTCAAACATTCGTTCATACCAGGTACCTGTCAAACGTAAACCATAAAATTCGTTATCCTTGATATTCAGAACCGAGTAATCATCTTTTCCACTGGACATGCCACGCTGGTTGTAACTTCTGACCGCTGCATCTGTTAAATACTGCGCACTGACATCTAATATTAGGCGATTTTGAATTAAATGATTATCAAGTGATACAACGCCACCGCCCTGAATGTCTCCTGTTAATACAAAACCAATAATGTCAGAATGTGTATCAGCAATATTGTTATAGGCACCACCTAATAACAGGCCTTCACCTACACCGGGCAAGCTGTAAGGAATCGGAATAAAATAGTAACCTGTTTCCTTTGAGAATTGGTCTTTGCGGCGATCGGTGGCAGAACTGTAATGAGGCAAAAGTGATAAACTTACTACCATTAAAAGTAAATATCGTGTACGTTTTACATATATCATATTTATTAAGATAAGATTCGATTTTGCATATTAGTTTAAATTTTGTGTTTCGATTTTAGTGAAGTTCTTAAAAATTTATTCTTTATTTACATAAAGATGTTTAGTTACCGCTTTTTTTCAGAAGAAAGCTGATTCCCTTTTTTGAAGACATGATATATTTCCCTTACTTGTGTTCCTTTTTTATTGTAACGGCGGTAGGTACTTGCATCATATTTTTCCACTATTGCACATTTAGTTTTTCTTCTGAATTTCCAGCATATACCGTCAGAACTCGCATGCCATCTCCCAACTCTCTCTCCTTTGGTTGAATGATTTTCATAGAGTTTACCATCAGGTGAATAATAACGTTTAAAGCGAGAATCATTCTTAAAATGATATCCAACAACGGTATGGTCTGAAAATTTGGCTTCTATTTCAGATTCAGATAAATAATATGATGAATTAGAATGTCCAGTAACGCAGCCATAAAGAGAAAAAGAAAAAACCAGACAAATAACAGTTATTAGAATTTTTCTGTTAAATTTATTCATGATTCATATCTCCCTATAAAAAAATAATAGTCTTGATTATTATTCCTAATTAAAAACTATTACTGAAACCTAGAAAAACACCCTGACTGTGCCCACCGTGTAATGTTACATCAACTTTTCCTCTACGACCGGACTTAAAACTTACACCAGCATAATAACCTTCTGGTTCATCTTCTGAAAAAGTAACCGCACTGTTTGCTACATCAACTACCTTATGCTCACCATCGATAACCGTATAACTTACACCGGTTAATATCGATACAGTATTCTCAGGTAAAAACACCATATCAACACCACCGGAATATTCAAGCCAAGTCACCTGTACCGTTTCTTCCAAATTATTGCTGCCATCTGTTGAGAGATAATCAATAGATAGTTTTAGACCTACACTCACAAATTCACTGTAAAAAACGCTGCCACGAAAACCAATGCCAATTTTGTAACCTGATGAATCATAGGCTCGAACTGTACTGTCAGCATTTTGGCTTAACTCTACGTAGGCCAAACTTAACTTTGCTTGAATTGAATTTGAAAATACCTGCCACCAGGTAAGTTGAATGGTAGAATCTCTGGTTTTATCAATAGAATTTGAATATTTAACAGATAAATCATTGCTTCGCACAACCAGAGACATTTCTGTCACATCTGCACCATCATAGGCATAACTTTGTTGCGAAACACCAATAAACATGCATATTGCTAAAAGATGAAAAGATAATCGACTAGGCTGCAACATGTATTAATCTCCATTTTTTGGGATTTATCAAAGTTTAAATCAAAACAACTACAAAACTAAAGCATTTTAAGATAAATGCGACTCAGAACTCTAATTTATTCACGTTTTAATCTATTAATTGCTATTATTGAGTTATTAACTGGTGTTAAACAGCAATAAATTAATGGGGTAAGAATTTTGCAGCGTTCATTCCCAGCTTTGATTTTTCTACTTGTATTTTCAGTGCTTCAAGCTGAATCAGCACCAACGTCTGAAGAAATGGAAAAATGGTTTTTGAGTGATGAACTTTCCCCTCCCTCATCAAGCAGTGACAGTCAATTAAGCTTTATACCAACGCCTAAAGATAAATCGACACTTCATTCCATTAACAAAATAACCATTATCCCAAAAAGCATAAAAACCGGCTGGGTAGCTCTAAAACAATGTTATCAACATCTTGACCCGGTACCAGAAATGGAAGTCGTCTATGGCTATAAAAATATGCGCAACTTGAAAGTGGTATCATACAAAAATATTGAAAAAGTATTTATTAAAGGCCAGTCGGTACAACTTGAAAACGTACAACATAGTGCAGCACTTTGCGTGAGTGCGAAAGTTCAAATATTTTATAAAAACAAGGATGGTTCTTTTAGACTAGTGAATGGCCCATTTCATCGTCAGTTTCTGGATGGCTACTTTCCTTTTCACCTAACATTAAAAGTTACTTACCCATCGAATTTACTTAAGTTTATTGGTAGTAAACCAGAGTCTCAGCCTGGCTTTGTCGTCAAACATTCAAATAATACGTTATTGATTAATAGCCACTTTACCGGAAAGCTTTACACTAACATTAATTTCAAAGTACTGCCTGTAGATTAAGAGCAGGTTAATTCAAATCAAAAATATACCCATCATTTTCACAAGATTTATCAGCATTTATGTGCCCCGCCTGTTCATTCTCTTAATTAAAATAAATAACTAAACCTCAGAAAAATACTCAGGCTATTTTCACCATGTAATGCTTACTAACTTCCCTTCTGAGACCTATCTTAATGTTCGCTTCCACAGAACACACTTCAAGTTACTCTGATGAATATGCTAATATTAAATCAGGTTACATTTGTTATTTTAATAACGAACGTTGTAGGTGAATATTTTATGACATCTTTCAAGTCCACTGGACAGGCAAACAATACCGTTTCTGAATTATTAGAAGTCGTTAATGCTCTTGTCCTCGAAGTCCATCCACATCGTTCTAAAACTGCAACCGTAAATCTTGATAGTAGTTTCGAAAAAGACCTCAACCTGGATAGCCTGTCCCGTATTCAATTAATTTCCAGAGTAGAAAAACACTTTAAACTGGCTTTACCGGAAAGGATATATACTGAAGCAGAATCACCAAGAGATTTACTACGTGCCATCCAGCACACTAAAATGCCCAGAGCAACCATACATGCAACAGATATACAACAACCAATTGAATTAGATGACGTTAAAGCTATATCAGACAAGTCACGCACTCTGATCGACGTATTAAATTTACATGTAAACTCAAACCCTGACAGGCGGCATATACAGGTTTATGCCGATGAAGGCGATGGAGAAATTATAACTTTTTCACAGCTTAAAAATATTGCCATGTGTGTTGCCGGTGGGCTTGTCCAAAAAGGTTTAGAGCCAGGCGAACCCGTTGCCCTTATGCTACCGAGTAGCCCTGATTATTTCTACAGCTTTTTTGGTATTTTGCTGGCAGGAGGTATTCCTGTACCAATCTACCCTCCTGCACGACCATCCCAATTAGAAGATCACATGCGTAGACATGTACGTATATTAACAAATTGTCTTGCAAAAATATTTATCACCGTTCCTGAAGGTAAAGGTGTTGCTCAACTACTCAAGTCACAAGTTCCTAATTTGCAACACATCGTTTCCGCAACAGAACTTAAATCATCTGATACCCTTTCAACACTACCACTTGTAACTGAAAATGATATTGCCTTTATACAATACACATCTGGTAGTACCGGCAATCCTAAAGGTGTTGTTCTTACTCATGCTAATTTGTTGACCAACATACAATCTATGGGCCGTGTTGTTAATGCCAGTTCTAAAGATGTTTTTGTTAGCTGGCTGCCTCTTTACCATGACATGGGTTTAATTGGTGCCTGGCTAGGTAGTTTATACTATGCAGCTTTGTTCGTTGTGATGTCACCTCTAAATTTTCTTGCGAGACCTGAACGATGGCTATGGGCAATTCATCGATATCAAGGAACATTATCAGCTTCACCAAACTTCGGCTACGAATATTGTATAAAACGCTTAGAGAAGGAAAATTTAACTGGTCTAAATTTAAGTTCATGGCGCGCTGCCTTTAATGGAGCTGAACCTGTGAGCCCGGAAACTTTAAACAACTTTAGTCAATGTTTTGAGTCATTTGGATTTAACAAGAAAGCAATGATGCCGGTATATGGCCTTGCAGAATCAACTGTAGGCCTGGCGTTTCCAGCATTGGAACGAGGTCCTGTCATAGACACTATTGATCGCCATAAATTTATGAGCACCGGTGTTGCCGAACCTACGCAAGACAATGATGAACATGCACTAAAATTTGTTTCCTGCGGACCGCCTTTACCTCATCATCAAATCAGAGTAATCGATCATGCAGGACATGAATTGCCGGATCGTCACGAAGGACGTTTAGAGTTCCATGGCCCATCTTCAACCAGTGGCTATTATCGTGATGCTGAGAAGACACATTGTCTATTTGATGATGATTGGCTGGATACAGGTGATTTAGCCTATATCGCGAATGGTGAATTATTTTTAACCGGGCGTATTAAAGATATTATTATCAAAGCAGGACGAAACATTTATCCCCATGAATTAGAAGAAGCTGCGGGTAATATTCCAGGAATCCGCACTGGTCGTGTCGCTGTTTTTGGCAGCGAAGACAAGCTCACAAAAACTGAGCGATTGATTGTTATGGCTGAAACTCGCAGCAAAAACACTAGTGAGCTTGAACAGCTGAGGAAAAAAATTAATACTCTGGCAATCGATCTGACAGGCTCACCTGCAGATGAAGTTGTATTAGCACCACCCGGTTCTGTATTAAAAACTTCAAGCGGAAAAATACGTCGGGCAGCCAGTCGCGAACTTTTTGAAATAGGTGAAATAGGAAAAAAACAATCGAGCGTCTACTGGCAAATAATACGAATAACTTTTTCAAGTATACAGCCACAATTTCGGCGTATGTGGAACTATAGCAAGTCACTCGTATACGCAATACATTGCTGGCTCACATACTTTGTACTTTCAGCCGTTGTTTGGTTAACCAGCATGTTTTTACCTGGGTTTCATTTGCGCCGTTCAATCGCAAAAAACTGTTGCAGATTACTTGCTTGGCTAACCGCAACAAAAATCACAATAAATGGAATAGAAAACATTCCCACAAGCAGAAGCCCTTATGTATTAGTTTCTAATCACGCCAGTTACCTTGATAGTTATACACTGTTATCAATATTACCTAATCGCGTTCGCTTTGTAGCCAAGTCAGAATTAACCAAATACTTCTTTACTCGTATACCTTTAAAACATATTAATACCGAATTTGTGGATCGTGATATAACAAGCAAAAGCCTTGAAGACACGCAGCGCCTCACCAATGTTCTAAAAGCAGGAAATTCATTGTTATTTTTCGCGGAAGGAACTTTTACTCGTATTCCAGGGTTAAGACCTTTTCACTTAGGCGCATTTACCGTTGCCGCAGAATCAAAGGCACCTGTCATCCCTATTGCAATACGAGGTACTCGCTCGATACTACGCCCGCAAACCTGGTTTCCACATCATGGCTCGATTAATATTAATATTGGTGAGGCGATCACCTCTGAATCCACTGAAGATACCGTTGAGAAAGACACATGGCATACAGCAATCGAATTACGTAATCGTTGTCGTGAATTTATCTTACGTCACTGTGGGGAACGGGATCTTGAACAGGAAAACCAACAGTTTAATGAACGGTAAATGAGTAATGAAGTTATTCTATATATAAAATTATACGGAATCACGAAAATAATATTATTCAAGTAACAAAAACTGTTCGATGATTTTCATCCGTCTCTGGTGAACTAAAATATTAGCATCCATAAAAGGATGAGAAAATTCTTCATCAATTATTATCTTTGCATGGCATTGCCGTGCCTTTTTTACCATCTCACTTGTCATGTTTGCAGTTACAACGTTATCGCGTTTACCTGTAATAAACATAAAGTGACCACATTCATTCGGCAAATAAGAAATTGGATCATACTCCTCTGGACAACCATAATCAGACAACCGGGCTGGTGATGAGTCAATAATCACTTTATCAAGCTTATTATTCGTCTCCAGAGCATCAAGTAACAGGATACCTCCAAATGACATGGCATAGACAAGTCGTTTTTTATAAGGCTTGTTACTAAGAAAATTTATAATTTCCCGGGTATCACTAACCATTGCCTTAAGTCGACGCTTACCCTCGGAACGCCCATAGCCACGATAGTCATAAATGTAAACATCAAAACCCACCTGTGAAAATCGGTTAAAGTCAGCAATAATCTGATCTGCTAAGATAGCATTCCCCTGTAATACCAGTAAAAACCCTTTTGCATTATTATCTTGTGCTGTTTTACTTTTACCAGCAGTTAGTTTATATCCACGTAATACTCTGCCATCATTCGTTTTATACGCAATATCTTCAACATTATTGAGTCCGACTAAACGCTTGGTACCCGGCGAACCTGCCATACTACTCCAAAGCCAAAAAATAAATGGCTCTTTCATCCCACATACACTTTCTTCTAATTTCATATTGTCTGCCCCCTGTGCAACTGCACAACCTGGAAGAAGCAAGATGATTAAAAAGAAAGATATTAATCTGGAAGACATAATTTAAGTATATCTTAAAATTAAAATATTTTACGCCCATAGCTCAAGAACAAAATTACGCATCACTGCGCCAAGTACATCACTTCGCGTAATAATTCCAACTAAGCGTCCTTCTTTTACAATAGGCATTGCACCGATGTGTTGTTCTACAAACAAACGCGCGATGTAACGCACATCCGTATCCTCACTTGCCGTTAGCACATGGGCTTTCATTATTGCTTGGATCTGATTGTTTTTTTTAGAGATTGATTCTTGTTTACTGTAATCTTCAGCTGTACCACTCAAATAATGAAGAATATCTCGTTCAGAAATTAACCCTACAACTATCTTGTCATCTTTTACAATAGGAATATGCCTGATTTTTTTTGTTTTAAGAACGTTTACAGCATCTGCGATTGTATCTTGTGGCCCCAGGGTTATGATATCTAAAGACATAATCTGATTCGCAAGTAGCTTTGTATCGCTCTGCGGTATCTCATCAACATCTTGATATGACTGTATCGCAATGCCTGAGTGTGAGGTATCAGGTATTTCCGTATCAGGATGACCATCAAAATCAATTCGGTGCTTTGGAGCAGTTCTGTGTGTTCTTTCAACTGATTTTGCATTAAAGAGCCGCACATAAGTCATTAACTCGTGGCTATTTAACCCTTGCGTGTAAAACGTCATCGAAAACTAACCTCTCATTTTATTTTTGCCTTCTCCATGCTTACACTGTATTCGCCATAATGACTCGTACCGAACAGTTGAAGAGTATACGTACCACTTTTCTTTGGTTTAAACACATGCTCAATCAGTTGATAACTGGTATAACGGTTGGAATACACCACGTTTTTACCTTTCAATATTTTTAAAGTGTATTGGAAAGATCGTGATGTCTTGGCCAGGGTAAATAACAGCGGGCTATTGGCCGTGGCTTTGAAACGGTACTCGGCCGTGGCCCCCTTCGCGATCTGACCGTCAACCGATTCGCCAATGTTTATCACGTTGGCTTTGCCGGTGAGATCCGAGGCCGCGGCAATTTGCTCCATGCTGACACTGTATTCGCCATAATGCGAGGTGCCGGTTAATTGTACCGTGTATGTGCCACTCTTCTTCGGCGTGAACACATGCTCAATCAGTTGATAACTGGT
>Ga0316207_10005238_pt1 | contig 10851 bp, 10 predicted proteins | sample 6weekpyrite_MG_FD_204943 | JGI IMG/M metagenome (GOLD analysis project Ga0316207, IMG submission 204943) | Microbial mat bacterial communities from mineral coupon in-situ incubated in ocean water Damariscotta River, Maine, United States -... | ecosystem: Environmental > Aquatic > Marine >...
TTCGCCCGCCTCAAGGACTGGCGCCGCGTCGCTACACGCTACGACAGGTGTCCCAAAGTCTTCCTGTCCGCCTGTGCCTTGGCAGCCGTCGTCATGTTCTGGTTATGAATCCTGACCCTAGTCATCGACGGAAAGCACCCTTTATCTGAAACGGAGTTTTCGCAAGCGGCGCCCCGCAGGGTTTGCAAAGCGCCAAAGACTTCGTCATTTTAGGCGTCATGGAATTTTTGACAGTCAGTCACAGTAGCATCTTAATCGCGATGTCATTCGTGGTAGCGCTTGCTGCGGGGTTCACCGGGCTGTCCTTGACAAGAGACCTTTCTGAAAAGCCTATGTTTCAAAAAAAGGCATCCATTGCTTTGGCAGCGGTCGCATTGGGCGGGGGTATCTGGGCCATGCACTTTGTGGCCATGCTAGGGTTAAAACTACCAATCTTGTTTTACTATGATGCTGCGATAACGCTTGTGTCCGCGCTGTCAGCCATTTTGCTTGTTGGGGCGGCTTTGATCCTGCTGCACTTTGCAGACCGCACCCCAAAGATCATTATGACGGCCGGTGGCATTGTTGGCGTTGGTATCATTGTGATGCACTACATCGGCATGGCAGGGCTCGAACTCTGTCGCGCCATCTACTCGACGCCAGGCGTTGTCCTTTCGTCTGCCGTGGCGATCGGGCTTTGCATGTTGGCGTTCTGGATCGCATATGGACGGCGGACAAATCGCAACATTTTCCTTGGCACGGTGTGTTTTGCCGTGGCTGTGTTTTCGGTTCATTTCCTGGCCATGGCAGGGACGAATTTTGTTGCCGAACCCAATGTATCTGACTTTGGTCCAACCATGAGCAATGAAACCCTCGCTCTTGGTGTGATCTTTTTCAGCTTTGTGATTTTTGGGGCCTGCCTGTGGGTGAGTGTGACGTATCTTGTCGTTCCAAGCGTTAGCGCCCAGCCTGAGGAGAGTTTGACACCACCGCAAGCAGACAGCTTGCAAATTCCCTGTGAGCGCGACGGCGGCAAAGTCTTCATTCGCGCGGACGATGTTTCATTTTTGCGCGCGGACGGCCACTACACGCAGGTATATACCGCCGACGAGCGATTGTTTTGTGTTTGGCCTGTAACTGAAGCGTCCAAGCGCCTTTTGCCATTGGGGTTCTTACAAACCCACAGAAGCTATCTTGTGAATCCAAGCCGCGTTTCCAAGTTTGAGCGGACGAAAGAGAAGGGGCGATGCCTTTTTGAAGGAGAGAATCTACCCCCTGCACCCGTGAGCCGCTCCAAGTTGAAAGTGATACAAGATGCTTTGGCATCGCAGGCAGGAGCAGTTCGTGCATAACACGATGCATTTCGTGTAAAAGACCAGTATTTCATTGATATTCTAGTGCCTCGGCATGCGGGCGTATGCAGACATCTCTCTGAGCCAGAACAATCGCTTTTAGGGAGGAGAGCCGATGATTCCAGCGGCATTTGAATATTATCGCCCCAAGGACATGGCCAGTGTCCTTTCCATTCTTGAGGAGCATGGAGACGATGCGCGCGTCATGGCGGGTGGGCACAGCCTGATCCCCATGATGAAGTTGCGTATGGCCGACGTGCCTCATCTTATCGACCTGCAAGACGTTGGTGGCATGTCTGCCATCGATATCGCCGGTGACAGCATCCGCATTGGTGCGCTCGTTACGCAGGCGGACATCATTGACAACGCAGAACTGGCGAGTGTCGCACCGATCCTGAAAGAGGCCGCGCTCCAGATCGCCGATCCTCAAGTTCGCTATATGGGCACCGTCGGTGGCAACGTCGCGAATGGTGATCCGGGAAATGACATGCCAGGTTTGATGCAGTGCCTGAACGCGGTGTTCACCGTTGTTGGTGCGGAAGGCGAACGGGACATCCCTGCGCGCGATTTTTATGAGGCAGCCTACATGACGGCGCGCGAGGACGAGGAAGTCCTGACGCACGTCACGATCCCGCTGCCAAAGGGCGGGTACGCTTACGAAAAGCAGAAGCGCAAGATTGGGGATTATGCCACTGCCGCTGCTGCTGTGCAGATCGTCAAAAACAGCGGTGCTTGTGCGTCTGTATCCATCGCGATGACCAACCTCAGTGATACACCGATCTATTCTGATGCCGCCGGTGCCGCCCTTGTCGGGACGTCTGTTGATGCGGCAGCCTTGGACGCTGCTGTTGCTGCCATGCTGGGCGATATCGATCCGTCCGAGGACAACCGCGGCCCCGTCGCTTTCAAAAATCATGTGGCTGGCGTCATTTTGCGCCACGCCATCGAACGCGCTTGGTCACGGGCGTAGGGAGAACAGCAATGTCAAACAAACAACACTACAAAATCACCGTGAACGGCAAGCAAGAAGAATTCCTCGCCGAGCCACGTGAGCTATTGATTTACACGCTGCGCGAGCGGCTCAATATCACCGGGCCGCATATCGGTTGCGAAACATCGCATTGCGGGGCGTGCACTGTCACGATTGACGGCAAATCGGTCAAAGCGTGCACCATGTTCGTGGCGCAAGCAGACGGCAAAGACGTCACAACCATCGAAGGGATCGGTGGCCCTGATGATCTGCACCCCTTGCAGAATGCATTCAAAGAACACCACGGGCTTCAGTGTGGTTATTGCACACCGGGCATGATCACACGGGCAACTAAGTTGCTGGAAGAAAATCCCAATCCGACCGAGGAAGAAATTCGGTTTGGCATGGCTGGCAATATCTGCCGCTGCACGGGCTACCAAAATATCGTGAAATCCATTCAGGCTGCGGCCACGGAAATGAATGCAGCCAAGGAGGCCGCAGAATGAAGGACGAAGTATCTCGCGAAGAACGGGTTGATAACCTTAAGGGCATGGGCTGCTCGCGCAAACGCGTCGAAGATGCCCGTTTCACCCAAGGCAAAGGCAACTACGTTGATGATGTGAAACTGGACGGTATGCTGTTTGGCGATTTTGTGCGTTCTCCCTACGCACATGCGCGGATTAAAAGCATCGACGCCACTGCGGCGCTTGAAGTGCCCGGCGTTCTGGCGGTGCTGACCGCCAAGGACCTTGAGCCGCTTGGCCTGCACTGGATGCCGACCCTTGCGGGCGACAAACAGATGGTTCTGGCGGATGGTAAAGTGCTGTTTCAGGGCCAGGAAGTTGCCTTCGTCGTCGCCGAGGACCGCTATGCGGCCGCTGACGGCATCGAGCTCGTTGAGGTCGACTACGAAGAACTTGAAGTCATCGTTGACCCTTTCAAATCGTTGCAATCCGACGTCGTCCTGCGTGAAGACACCATAGACGAGAATGGCAAGGCAACGGACGGTGCCCACGGCCCGCGCAAGCATCCCAACCACATCTTTACGTGGGACGCTGGTGACAAAGAGCCGACCGAGGAAGTGATCGCAAACGCCGAGATCGTCGCCGAAGAAAGCATGTATTACCATCGCACGCACCCATGCCCGCTGGAAACCTGCGGCTGTGTGGCATCGATGGACAAGGTCAACGGCAAGCTGACGTTGTGGGGCACATTCCAAGCACCGCACGCGATCCGTACAATCGTTTCGCTGATCTCAGGTCTGGAAGAACACAATATTCGCGTGATTTCCCCTGACATTGGTGGCGGCTTTGGCAACAAGGTTGGGGCTTATCCCGGCTACGTTTGTTCGGTTGTGGCCTCCATCGTGACGGGCAAGCCGGTCAAATGGATCGAAGATCGGATGGACAATCTGATGACCACCGCCTTTGCGCGTGATTATTGGATGAAGGGCAAGATCAGTGCGACACCCGAAGGCAAGATCACCGGCCTGCACTGCCATGTGACGGCGGATCACGGTGGCTTTGACGCTTGCGCGGACCCTACCAAGTTTCCGGCTGGCTTCATGAACATCTGCACCGGGTCTTACGACATTCCAACTGCCTACCTTGAGGTTGATGGGGTCTACACCAACAAGGCACCGGGCGGCGTCAGCTATCGCTGTTCCTTCCGCGTGACTGAGGCGGTGTATTTCATCGAACGCATGATCGAGGTTCTGGCAATCAAGCTGGATATGGACGCGGCAGAGCTACGTCGGATCAACTTTATCAAGAAAGAGCAGTTCCCATATACTGCCGCTCTTGGCTGGGAATACGACTCAGGCGATTACCACACCGCTTGGGACAAGGCGCTGAAAGCCGTTGATTATGACGGGCTGCGGGCCGAACAAGCGCAGCGTGTCGAGGACTTCAAGGCGGGTAAGACCCGTAAGTTGATGGGCATTGGTCTGTCGTTCTTTACGGAAATTGTTGGGGCCGGCCCGGTTAAGAATTGCGACATCCTAGGGCTTGGCATGTTCGACAGTTGCGAAATCCGCATTCACCCAACGGGCTCAGCGATTGCGCGGCTTGGCACGATCTCACAGGGGCAAGGCCATGCGACAACATTTGCGCAAATACTCGCGTCCGAGATTGGCCTGCCTGCCGACAGCATCACGATTGAGGAAGGCGATACCGATACGGCTCCGTATGGTCTGGGCACCTATGGTTCACGCTCAACTCCGGTTGCAGGGGCGGCCACTGCGATGGCAGGGCGTAAAATCCGTGCCAAGGCGCAGATGATCGCGGCCTACCTTCTTGAGGTCCATGACGATGATGTGGAATTTGACGTGGACCGGTTTGTCGTCAAAGGCGCACCTGAAAAGTTCAAGACGATGAAGGAAATCGCCTTTGCTGCCTACAATCAAGCCATTCCCGGGCTCGAACCAGGGCTTGAGGCAGTCAGCTACTATGATCCGCCGAACATGACCTATCCGTTCGGGGCCTACGTCTGCGTCATGGACGTGGATGTGGACACCGGTGTCGTAGATATCCGTCGCTTCTATGCGCTGGATGATTGCGGCACACGCATCAACCCAATGATCATCGAGGGTCAAGTTCATGGTGGCCTGACAGAGGCGCTCGCCGTGGCACTGGGGCAAGAGATTGCTTACGACGACATGGGCAACTGCAAAACCGGAACGTTAATGGACTTCTTCCTACCAACGGCGTGGGAAGTGCCAAACTATGAGACCGACTACACCGTCACGCCCTCCCCGCACCATCCGATTGGCGCGAAGGGTGTCGGCGAAAGCCCGCATGTCGGTGGTGTACCGTGCTTCTCCAACGCGGTGCAGGATGCGTTCCGTGCCTTCGGTAACACGCATACCAATATGCCGCATGACCACTGGCGTATCTGGAAGACCGCCAACGATCTGGGCCTGCACGGTTGAACCAATGTGATGGGTGCGCGACGACGCGCACCCTCCGTTCTCTGAAAACTGAGCACATCATGACTTGGACTGATTTGAAATCTGCCTTGGCCGATGAGGGCTATGTGGCCTCTGATGACTTGGCTGTCGCCTTGCAACTGGCTCTGTCGCTGGGCCGTCCCTTGTTACTGGAAGGGGCTGCTGGCGTTGGAAAAACCGAGATTGCGCGCGCACTGTCTGTCGTGAAAGACGCGCAATTGCTCCGCTTGCAGTGCTATGAAGGGCTGGACGCGGCACAGGCTATTTATGAGTGGAACTACCAGCGCCAATTGCTGACAATCCGTGCCGCCGCCGAGGATGGCGAGACGGGCAAAGCCATCGAAGACCGCATTTTCTCGCGCGATTTTTTGCTAGAGCGCCCTTTGCTGGCGGCTATCACCCAAGACACTCCACCCGTTCTGTTAATCGATGAGATTGACCGCGCGGATGAAGAATTCGAAGCCTACCTTCTCGAAATTTTGTCGGACTTTCAGGTCTCAATCCCCGAACTTGGCACGATCAAGGCCGTCACCCGGCCTATCGTTATCCTGACCTCCAACGGTACCCGCGATTTGTCGGACGCGCTACGCCGTCGGTGTCTGTATACCTACGTCGAATACCCAGACCGGGTGACGGAACTGGCGATCCTCAAAGCACGTTGCCCTGAGGTTGAAGCGCGGCTGGCCGATCAGATCGTCGGCTTCGTGCAAAAGCTGCGCGAAGAAGAGCTGGAGAAAACCCCGGGCGTTGCAGAGATGCTGGATTTCGCCGCCGCCCTTATGGGGCTTGGCATCGCGGACCTCACCGATGATCTCAATGCTCTGCAATCAACCCTGACAACTTTGCTGAAAACCCAAAGTGATCAGGCCAATGTCACCCGCGAAGTTGCGGGCCGCATCGCAGGCAAGGCTGCATGAGCCGGATCACTAAATTTGCCGGCCGTGACCCTGGCCCTGCTGCCCGAATGGCAGGCTTCATCGCGCATCTGCGCGAAAACGGTTTGCGCTTGGGTGTGGCCGAGGCGGAAATCGCGATGGCAGCGTTGACCCAAGTGGACGCCACCCACCCCAATGAAAGCCGCCGAGCGCTACGCGCCGTGTGTACGGGCTGCAAGGAAGAGGCCGCTCAGTTTGATGATCTGTTCGACAGCTATTGGATGGACATGGGCCGCGTGCGCCAGAAAGTTGTACCAACAGCCAAAGCTCCGACGAGTGATGATGTGCATTCCTCGCGCGATGCGAAGGGCGCGGATGCGGGGGCCACTGGCTCTGCCACCGCACCTGATGGCGCGGATGGTGAGGCGGAGAGCGACGGTACCGGCAAACTGATCGCCACAGAGCGGCGAAACCTCGCGCGCAAAGACCTGCGCGATCTGGTGCGCCCCGAGGAAATTGCAGAGGCCGAAGATGTTGCGCACCGTATGGGGGCCGCTTTGCGCGACCAACGCTCGCGCCGCCGAATTGCAGCCCGCAAGGGTGACCGGCTGCATTTTCGCAAAACCATCCGTGCGAGCCTTGCAACGGGTGGTGAACCCGTTCGTTTGCTGCGCAAGAAACGCCCGGATCGTACCCGCAAGATCGTGGCGCTGTGCGACGTTTCCGGCTCAATGAGCGTCTATAGCCGCGTCTTTTTGGCGTTTCTCGCGGGGTTAATGCGCGCTGATACCGCCGCGGATGCCTATCTTTTCCACACCCGCCTTGTGCGGATTACCGAGGCGCTGCGCGACAAAGATGCGATGCGCGCCATTGGGCGGATGTCTTTGATGGCCGATGGCTTTGGCGGTGGGTCTAAGATCGGGCCGTCCCTTCTGCGGTTTGCCGATACCTACGCCAAACGGTTCGTAGACGGGCGCAGCGTCGTGATGATCCTGTCAGACGGCTACGACACAGAAGCACCCCAGATGATTGGGGACGCATTAGAAAAACTTGGCAAACGCGGTTGCAAGGTGATCTGGCTAAACCCACTGAAGGGCTGGGCGGAATATGAACCGGTTGCAGCGGGCATGTCGGCGGCGCTGCCGCATCTTGATGTCTTCAAAGCCGCTAACACGCTGGCCGATTTGGCAGCGCTGGAAAAGGACTTGGTGACCCTATGACACCCGCTGAAATCCTCTCAACCGACCTGGCCGACGCGGCGCAGGAACTGCGTGCGCGGCAAGAGCCCTTTGCTTTTGCTACAATCGTTCGCACTGCCGGGTCTACTGCGGCCAAACCTGGCGCAAAGGCGCTGCTCAGCGCGGATGGTACAATCATGCAAGGCTGGCTGGGCGGCGGATGCACACGCGGTGCTGTGAAACGGGCGGCGGTGCAAGCCTTGCAGGACGGCACTCCGCAGCTAGTATCCGTCGCACCCGAAGATTTGCTGGCGGAAAAAGGCGTGAGCGCTGGCGATGAGGTGGACGGCACGCGTTTTGCCCGCAATGGTTGCCCATCCCGTGGGACTGTTGATATTTTCATTGAGCCCTGCATTCCAACACCAAAACTGGTGGTCATGGGCAGCTCTCCAGTCGCGCAGGCGCTGACCGTGCTAGCACCACAGTTTCACTGGTCAGTGACGACAACATTGGACGAGGCAAAACCGCATCAGCATCGCTTTGTTGTGATCGCAACGCAAGGGCAAGGTGACGTTGACGCACTGACATCCGCTTGTGCGAATAGTCCCGATTACATCGCCTTTGTCGGAAGTCGGCGTAAATACAAAGCCCTTTCAGAAAAGCTGGCAAAAGCTGGCATTTCCCAAGCTTTCATTGACTGTGTTCATGCCCCCGCGGGCCTCGATCTGGGTGCCGTAACACCAGAAGAGATCGCATTGTCGATCCTTGCACAGCTCGTCAAAGAACGACGTCACGCGGTGGAAAAACCCAATGGCTGACGTGGCCGTGATCATCTTGGCCGCAGGGTTGTCGCGCCGTATGGGCGCGCGCAACAAGTTGCTGTTGCCGGTGGGCGGCGTGCCGATGATCCGGCACATGGTTGCGACCTACAGTTTAGTGGCGGACGGGCCTGTCGTAGTGGTGACCGGGCATGAGGCCGACGCAATAAAAGCATCTCTAGACGGCTGCGATATCGAAATCGTACATAATGCTGACTACGCAGGTGGACAGCAAACTTCGGTCGCATGTGGGCTGCGGGCTGTGCCAGATGCGGACCAGATCCTGATCGGGCTGGGCGACCAACCGACCCTGACAGTCTCCGACCTGCACTCCCTATTGGGCGCACATAAAGCCGCTGATCCCGGCCGCATCTCCATCCCTTTGCTCAACGAACAGCGCGGCAACCCGATCCTTGTGCCCGGCTCCCTTCGCGGGCGTTTGCTGGCTGATCCCAGATCGCCAGGTTGCAAGACCTTCACCCGCGCGAACCCAGAACATGTGCAATTTCAAGCGCTCGCCTCAGCAGCCTTCTACGCCGATGTGGACACGCCCGACGCTTATGCTGCGCTGACAGCTGGCACATCAGAAAGGGCGCAATGAAAACCCTCAAACGATTGACGAAACGTATTCGCCGCAAACTCGCGCTGACACCCGAACAAGCTGAAAATATCAGATTCCCCTGTTGCTAAAAAAGGACTTACCATGGAACTCTCAGACGAAATCATCATCAACGCGCCCAAAGAACAGGTCTACGCCGCGCTCAACGATCCCGAAATCTTGCAGCAATGTATCCCCGGTTGCGAAGAGCTCATCAAACACTCTGATACGGAGCTTGAGGCCAAGGTTGTGCTGAAAGTTGGCCCCGTAAAAGCAAGGTTCAGTGGTAACGTGCAACTTGATACTGCAGGTGCCCCAGATGCGTTTTCTCTGACGGGGCAAGGGAATGGCGGAGCGGCAGGGCATGCCAAAGGCGGGGCAGATGTTACCTTGACCGCAGACGGTCCTGACACGACGATTCTGCGTTATGAGGCCAAGGCCGATATCGGCGGCAAGCTTGCACAACTTGGCAGCAGGTTGATTCAAAGCACGGCTAAAAAGCTTGCCGCCAAGTTTTTCAAATCCTTTGCGGACGTTGTAAACGAAGATGTCTCAGCCTGACGATCTGACATACGCAGAGCATGCATTTGATATCATCTCAAAGGCAGCGGAGCTTGCAACGGCAAACCAACCCTTTGCGTTGATCACCTCACTCACAATCGAGGGTGGAGCGGCCAGAGAGGTTGGTTCGCTCGCGATTGTCGAGCATGATGGTGCGATGACGGGTTACCTGTCGAACGGCTGCATTGACCGCGATATCCAGCACCACGCTTTGGGTGCCTTGGGTTCGCAGAAAAAGAAGTTGATCCGATACGGTGACGGCTCTCGTTATGTAGACCTTAAGCTGCCCTGTGGGGGAGCTCTGACCGTGCTGATTGATCCCGATCCCGATAAAGCAGCGATCCTGAATGCTGAGGCAGCCCTTAGGGCCCGTCGGACGTCGTCCTTGGCGTTTGAAAGCCCCGCAGGTGAGGCCCCTGCGATCTCGAAGGAGTTTGAATACAAGCCACGCCACCGGCTGGTGCTTGCAGGACGTGGGGCCATCTTTCGGTCGATGGCGCAAATTGGCAAGGCAACAGGCTATGAAGTCTATGCGCTCTCGCCAGAACTCAACGACCTTGACGCGGTCCGACCCGTTTTGGATGCAGAACCCGTTCATTTGACTTCACCCAATTCAGGCACGTCCTTGGACATGTTGGATGCCCATTCGGTTTTCCTGACACTATTCCACGATCACGACTGGGAACCGGCATTACTTAAGGCTGCATTGGACACACCAGCCCGCTTCATCGGCAGCCTCGGAAGCCGTCGTACCCATGACATGCGCAAGGAAACTTTAAGGCAGATGAAAGTTCCCGAGCTTTGCATAGATCGCTTACACGGACCAATAGGTCTTGTACCATCTCTTCGGGATGCATCATCAATTGCGGTATCCGCACTGGCAGAGATCGTCGCTGAATTTCGCAGTTGAGGCAAGTTTGGTTGGAAAACTAAAAACATCGTCTTCTCCCTCAAACTTCGGTATGTTTTCTGCGGCTATCTCCAATGGCTAACTCAGCGATGCCTGCCATCCAGCTCAAACTTTGGAACGCCACCTGCAATGACCGCTTCCGCGACTAATGCTGCAAAGCCGCAGGTTACGTGCGGCATCTGCAAAGCGATGCTGCGTCAGCAAACTGCAATAAACGAAAGGCTGGAAAGTCTGCGACTTGTTTGTCCGAACAGCGTGCGGCGAAAGCACGGTCTCGGTTCCAGCCAGAACAACGCCGACAAATGACCGCATCGACGACAAGCGCTGCGTCGCAACAACACATGTGCCGCGTTTGCGAGCAAATGCTGCGTCAGCAAAGTGCGAAAATCGAATGGCTGGAAAGTCCCGCAAAGCTGCCCTTGAACGTACCTACTTCACTCTCCCTGCACGTCCGCCACGCCGCTTGGTGATCTTGCCTGCCCGCGATGGCAGGTCCGCCATGACGGCAGACCGCGCCTTGGCTGACATCCGTGCCCACGCTCCGATCTCATCAACCGACCGCAGGCAGCCGGTGCATAAGCGGCTTTTCGGTTCGATCACGCAGATCTTGATGCAAGGGCTTTCCATCTCGGAGCGTGCCCAGATGTGGTCGGTGTTTTCAGG
>Ga0316207_10005239_pt1 | contig 10849 bp, 15 predicted proteins | sample 6weekpyrite_MG_FD_204943 | JGI IMG/M metagenome (GOLD analysis project Ga0316207, IMG submission 204943) | Microbial mat bacterial communities from mineral coupon in-situ incubated in ocean water Damariscotta River, Maine, United States -... | ecosystem: Environmental > Aquatic > Marine >...
ACTCAATATGCATTTAAAAAAGTGAATCTCATATGTTTTTATATATTTGTCAAAAAAGCTATTGACATTAAAGAGCCTTTTGTATATAATTTCGCCTCATCAATTTATTGTTGAAATGTGTCGGGGCGTAGCTCAGTATGGTTAGAGTACCTGGTTTGGGACCAGGGGGTCGAAGGTTCGAGTCCTTTCGCCCCGACCACTTTTTTATTCATTTTATTAAAAATGACTTTTTCATTATTTTTGACTTTTATAGACATGGTGGGATTAGCTCAGTTGGTTAGAGCACTGGTTTGTGGTGCCGGGGGTCGCGGGTTCGAATCCCGTATCCCACCCCATTTAAATTTAAAAAATCTTGAAAATTGACTTAGCTAAAAGCTCTCTATATTATAGAGTTTTTTGATTTGTCCACTTTTACAGTTATGCGCCCGTGGCTCAACTGGATAGAGTAACGGACTTCGAATCCGTTGGTTACAGGTTCGAATCCTGTCGGGCGCACCACCTAAATGTGCGCTCTTAGCTCAGCTGGATAGAGCAACGCCCTTCTAAGGCGTAGGCCAAAGGTTCGAATCCTTTAGGGCGTACCACTTTTTGATATTGTTAATTCTGTTTTATACGCGGATGTGGTGAAATTGGTATACACGCTAGACTTAGGATCTAGTGCCGCAAGGTGTGGAGGTTCAAGTCCTCTCATCCGCACCATCGATAAAGCAGAATTAACAATATCAATCCTTTCTATAATTACGTGCGCGGATGTGGTGAAATTGGTATACACGCTAGACTTAGGATCTAGTGCCGCAAGGTGTGGAGGTTCAAGTCCTCTCATCCGCACCATTCAAAATTAAACTTTCATAGCTTAACAACAAAATCTATTCAATACTACTCCTTATTGCCTCAAAAATTTTTAACTAAACTCTCTTATGCTATCATCTAAATACAATGTTCATAAAAATCCTTATATCTACTATTTTACTCTTTAGCTTAACAGGATGTACCCTCATCCGTATGACCCAAGAAACAAGTGAAAAACTGAAAACCTTATCCACTCATGGTTATCACAATAGCATTAAACCTAAATATATCCGTAATATCAAAGACTATATCGCAGATAAAAACAACTTTGTAATTATTGCAGAAAGCAGCTATAAAACACTCTATAAGCTTCGTAACGAAAGCCCTCTTGGGAAATTTGCTAGACTTAGCAACCTTGTTGATTATTGTAAAGATATCAATGGCCATGTTCAGTTTGGGAAACAATTTGGTTCGTCTATCTCTAGTGAGTTTAACACTATAGATTTTGAATTTTCTAATATTAGAAGTCAATACAAGTCCAACCGCTTGCCTAGCTACAAGGGCTGGATGAGATGTGTCAACTCAGGAGACGATTTTTATGTAAGCCGTAAAGCCAGAAGTAAATACTTTCTTATCACGCATACCAAGCCACAGCTCCAAGGCTATAGCTTACGCTGGTATATTGATTATTTTAATCTCAATAAACTCGATATACAGAGCTTAAACGTGGGTATTTGGTCTTACTCGGCCATGATGCAATTGGGTGGATTATGTCACTATTACCAGGGTAAAAGCACTATCTCTAATAAGTATACTGAGCATAGAAAAACAAGTTTTGACGGCTATCTTTTAAATCGGCTTGATCCATTAAATCCTAAAAAAGGGTATCTTTTAGCTACAGGTATATTCTCGTGTAAAAATAGTAAAGAAGGAAGATCAGACTATACTTTTGATATCTCTTACTCAAAAAAGTACCAAAAACTACTCTATACCAAACGCCTTTAGGTATTTAAACGTAGAATATAACCTTGACTCTGCACCGTGTCGATTATACCAGAACCTATACGTTTACGAAGGCGTAATACAAGATTACGAAGGGCATGTCCATTATCTTCGACTCCGCCCCAGATAACAGACTCTAAATAATCGTGCGTTAAGGCTTTATTGATATTTATCATAAAAGTATGCATTAGATTTGACTCTTTTTGACTCAGGTGGACTTGTTCATTATCAATATACAGAATACGTCCATTAACATCATACTTAACGTTCTCACTAAGGTCTAATAAGTCGTTATTCATCAACTTAGAGACTTTTATCTCTAGTTCCCGAAGGTCAAAAGGTTTTTTAAGATAATCATCGCAGCCAACTTCATACGCCTCTAAAATAGTCTCAATATCACTAGATCCACTTACCATAACAATCGGGACATGAGGATATTTTAGACGAAGCTCTTTGACCAATGTATTTCCATCAGAATCTATAAGGTTTATGTCAATGATATAAAGATCATAGTCTGTTTTTTTTACACCTTCAAGTACACTCTCAACATCCATATAATCATCACACACCCATGATTTTTTCTCAAAAAAGTCATGCATTAAAGCCAAAAAAACTGTATCATCCTCTACAAGAGCACATCGTCTAATAATAGATCCTTCAGTAGGGTATTTCAAAAATCCCTTAAAAAAATTGTCGTAAATTCTATCATAAAAGAGTAAAGTAAAAAATTAAGAAAGGTAAGAATAAGTGTCGGATGGGGGGATCCAACACTTCTACATGAAAAAAGGATAAATTATTTAGGCAGGTCTAACGATTTGGGGGAAGATTAAACCTACTTCCAACCTAAACATGCATAAGGCGGATATCATAATTTTAATATAAGAGAGTAAATGGAGTGTAAATCACTCCACTACCATTGCATCCAAGGTAGCAAACAGCTCTTTACTCGCACTCTCCATCTTCTCAAAGTTTGCTACGATAACATCCGGATTTTTTCCATCGAAACTTGTTCCGTCTTCAACATAATGCATATTGGCATGAACTCTTTCGTGTACAATCTTATGCGGTGCATGTAACTTTGTAAAAGACTTTGTATGACTAAAGCGTTTAGCCTCCTCTGAACCTACCCACACACCTAATCTACATGTTTCAGCACTTTCAAAACTCTCACCCTTGTGTTCATCTAAGACCGTTGAATACGCATGTGATTTGAAAATAATATGATCAATCTTAGCCAAGGTGACAAAAAGGCGGTTTTGAATAAGATTAGCTGATTTTGCTGATGCTTGAGCCGTTTCATAAAAATTAGAAAAAGTCTCTTCAAAACTTTGAATCTCATCACTAGAACTGGTTGCCAACTCCGAAACATGCTCCGAGTTACTCTGAATCTCGCTTGATTCCTGCTGTAACGTAGAGATCGTAATCTCAATTTCTTGAGTTGCTTTTTGTGTGCGCTCAGCAAGTTTTCTCACCTCGTCGGCAACCACGGCAAATCCACGCCCGTGCTCACCTGCTCTGGCCGCTTCAATCGCAGCATTCAATGCGAGCAAGTTGGTTTGATCAGCAATATCTTTAATAAGACCAACAACCTCCGAGATCTCTTGAGAACGGCTATGCAGACTTAGCACACCCTCATGTGACGCACTAATGAGCTCATTAAGTTCAGATAGTTTTTTACTGACAGAATAAACGCTTTCTCGACTCTTCGAGGCTTCATCAGCTGTCAACTGAGCACTTTCAGAGATGCCTTCTGACTCGCCTTCTGCATTATGAACATCATTTTGGATTAACTTGAGTCCACCTGCAAGTCCACCGCCTAAAGTATTAAACTTCGTCGCTACCTCTCCGCGGATCTTTGTCCTATGTCCTAAAGATATCGCCTCGATTGAATCATTTAACTGCACACAAGTCTCTCTAAACATTCCGTGAAGACCACTAGGAAAAGTACGTCGAAAAGTTTTTCCGTCCGAGGCCATCGCTATAGAGGTAGATACATCACGCATAAAGGCTTCCAGTTGATCAAGCACATCATTAACGGCCCAAGCCAATCCTTCTTGACCCTTATCCTCCGAATGAATATGAACAACTCTCTGTTCAAGGTCACCCTGTGCTGTTGCATTAAGCACACGTCTAATCTCGTCACGCAGGTAGATACTGAGATTTGATCCCTTTGTTGGCATAAAAAATGAAACAATCATTGTCAATAGAGCAATGGCCAGTATAATATATTCACCTATAGCTATCGTATAAGCAACGATAAGCACCAATCCTGTTATAAAAGACAGACTCTGTTTATTCTTGAATAGCGATGATAAGTTCGTCATAACTCATTCCTTTCTCTTCTAATACATCTGTTAAAATTTTTAATGAAGTATCCACTCCGCTGCGCTTCTCTTCTTCCAGCATCTTTGCGTAAAGAGGTTTAATAATCTCAATTGCCTTAGGATTTGGTTTTCGTCGTACTGAATAATATCCGATGATATTTCCACGAACATCCAAAGAAGCCGTAACATTAGCAAAAACCCAATACTCATTTTTATTTTTAGTCGCATTCAGGACATAAGCAAAAACTTCTTCTTTGTTTTGAATACGGTCCCATAAGAGCTTGAATACTGCTTTTGGCATATCTTTATGGCGAATAATATTATGAGGTGCTCCGAGTAGCTCCTCTTCGCTGTATTCAGCCATTTCCATAAAAATACGGTTACAGTAAGTGATCTTACCTCTTAAGTCTGTTTTTGAGATAATAAAATCATTCTCATCCATCTTATGTTCCATACATTTTCCTTCGCTTATATGTGGCTAGATTATAGCACAAAGATTTTGTCTACCCCTTGATATACCATTGGTATATAGTAAATGTGGGTCTTAGCATATGATAGATAATCCAAAGAAATTCCTCTATTGCCTGTCAAAAATCCTGAGTCAGCACAAGAATGTATAATCTTCATAAACCATTCATAGCTTAGAGATAGACAGCCCTCTAGAAAAAACTTACACTTCTACGTATTCAAGATGGAACAGTAAAAGATATCTGTGCCAAAGCTATATTGTTCAGTCAATAAAACAGTTGTAATATATTAATAATTTGGGGATTTTAAAAAGTGGAGCGGGTGAAGGGACTCGAACCCTCGACCCTCAGCTTGGAAGGCTGACGCTCTAGCCAACTGAGCTACGCCCGCATCAAGAAGATTGTACACTCACCAAGATAAATCTTTCCTAAAACACAGACCTTTTATTTTAAAAAGGTTAAAATGTCTTTATGATTGATTACGTCTTCCCCCTCTACCGACCTCCTGCAGAAGCAAACAGTGTTATCATACAAGCGACCTACGGCTGTTCCCATAACGGATGTACCTTCTGTTCCATGTACAAGTCAAAAAAATATGAAACACGGGACATACAGGAACTTTACCGTGAGATAGATATCCTTGCCGCCACTCATCCTGATGCAACCAAGATTTTTTTAGCCGACGGGGATGCACTGTCTCTGAACAACGAGTACCTAATACAACTTTTGAGTTATCTCAACAAAGCCTTTGTTAGGCTGCGTCGTGTCTCTGTATACGCAACCGCACAAAACCTTTTACAAAAGAGCGAAGAAGAGCTTTTGCAATTACAACGTCATAAACTTAAGCTTCTGTACTTTGGTATTGAGACCGGCAACGAAAACTTACTCAAAAAGATCAACAAAGGCGTAAACGCTGATCAGATCATCAAGGCACTCAACAAAGCTTCAAATACAGATATAAAAACCTCTGTGACCGTTATCTTAGGGCTTGGTGGAGATGAATACACAAAAGAACATATCCAAGATACTGCCAAACTTATTAACCAAACAAGACTTACCTATCTATCAACCTTACAGTTGGGTCTAGATAATGATGTCAAAGAGAGGTTCTACAAGGGATTTGAAAACTTTACAATGCTCAATGACGCACAGGTCTTGCAAGAACAGGAAAGACTTTTGTCCCTTCTTAATCCTTTGAACAAAATTATATTCCGATCCAATCACGCTTCAAATGCCCTGCACCTATCGGGTACATTGCCAAAAGACAAGAACCGACTACTTCAAGAACTGAAAACAGCGTTAAAAATGGGAGAGAGTGCCTTTGTCCCACCAAGCCTTAGAGGGTTTTAAGAATTACATCTTATTAACTCCCGGTAAAAAACTTTTCATTTCGTTACCTATATGATGCAAAGATAGCTTATAATGCCTTACTTAATTTTATAAAAGGATTTTTCATGCAAGTCAATTACGGACCCTATACTATTAAAACACACGAACTCGACCAAAAACTGTCTGTCCAAGTCACTTCTGAGTTAGGCTCGGTAAGTATGAAAGAGGAAAACACTCGCCCGCACGACTTTCCAAACGGGATTTGTTTCAGTATTGAGGGACTTAAAGAGAAGCCTGAGGCCAAAGGTCTGAAAAAGTACTCTTTTGGCGAGTACACCTTTGTCTTAGGTATCAACTATACAGGGGAGCTGTTCTTATTTCACAGTGTAAAACTCTCTGTAGGTAAAAAGGTCATTGACGGAAAAGATACACTAACACTGGCATTTTTAAAAGATCCAAAGGCCTAGTCATCCGGTTGAGAAGGATTCACTAGTCTTTAAAGGAAAGCTTAAAACTTTAAGTTTACCGCCATGTACACAGTTTGTAGATTGTCTGGATTTTGCGAATTTTCATCTGTGTTGACCTTGGAGTGCTTATAGCCCACCTCCAGGTTCATATTCTGGTTCATATCTATCAACACACCTGCTTGTAGTCCATAGATTACATCTGTCGTATCGTCAGATTGTCCTAATGTTTCCAGTTCAGAGTATATCGCTCCAATATGCGCTCCGATAAACGGTATTAGCATATCATGATAAGATTCTGCCTTGGCTTCTATGTTTAACGTAGCACTGTGTGATTGAATCTCTATCGGAGCGGTATCGATCTCATTTTTAACATAATTATAGGCACCGTATATTCGAGTGGTATCTGTTTCAACACCCAGTCGAACACCGAAGTTCTCTTCCCAGTCACCCTTGTTGCTATTCCAATCACCTTTACTCGCACCTAGCTCTAATCCAGCTATTGTCTGCGCTCCAAGTGCATATGTACTCATCAACATCATACAAGTCGCTACGGCTACTCTTGCCTTCATCACATCCCCTTTTTCTATGGTATAAAAATATACTGTGTTGTTAATTCTATCATAAAGAAGATGTAATGGTATAAAAGCAGTAAGTACAGTGCAGGGAAAAGAAACAAAATTATGGCAGAGAGGAAGGGATTCGAACCCTCGGTGAATTGCTCCACACACGCGTTCCAGGCGTGCGCCTTCGACCACTCGGCCACCTCTCTATCTTTGAAGAAGGGAATTATACAGAGTATTAAGGAAAAGCTTACTTAAACTGATAAATGCGAGTGTTTTCATCGTCTACAGTCTTTTTTTATCTTTTAAAATAGTCTCAAAACACAAAGCATACTACTAATAGTAAAAAACTTAATATAACTATAAGCATATAATTAATTTTACTTTTAAACCACTTCTTCATTTTATAAAGCCTATACTGAGTTAAAAATTGGCTAAGGATTAAAAATGAAAAAAGTATTTATCTCACTATGTTGTCTGTGTTTACTCTCTTTAGCCAATGAGGTTCAAACGCTTTCACTTAGCTCTGGATTTGGTCAGCCAGAAAGTGATCTTATTCACAATATTATGCAAGAGGTATCAAAACGTTCAGGTGTTAAAATACTTTATGAAGCTCTTCCCAATAAACGTTCATTACTCACCGCTAACAGTGGCGTTAACGATGGAGAAACAACACGTATATTAGAGATCAACAAATATTATCCTAATCTTGTCCCTGTTCCTGTACAGAGTTATAGTATTGATCTTATGGCCGTAACAAACAAAAACATTAAGATTGAGTCACCATCAGATCTAAGTCAATACAATGTTGGAGTGATTAACGGAATGAAGATTGCCGTCTTAATGGCCGAGAAGGCCCGTCCGCGTTCTTTAATCAAAGTCACAGATCATGAGACTCTGATTAGAATGCTCCTTATCGATCGTTTAGACGTTATGATAACAAACAAGATGGGCTTATTAGCTAACATCGATAAGGTAAAAGGCACAAAGCTCTATCTGCACACAAAACCATTGATGTCCAGACCCCTATACATGCAACTCCATAAAAAGAATGCACGCTATATTCCAAAATTCAAGGATGCTTTAGAATCAATGCACAAAGATGGTAGTTGGAAAAAAATTCAAGATGATTTCTTTAAACCTTACGATGCCAAATTAAAGTCCTCTTTTATCCTTATCGACTCTAAAAATTGAAAAGGAAAGCCCACCTCTTTAATCTCTAAATGTTCTTTCAAACAAGACATTAAGAGCCTCAATATCTCTTTTCCTATCATCACTTGTTTTGTCTTTTTGTATTAAACTGAGCATTGCCCGAATCTCCTGAACCTCTTTCTCGGTAACAAGGATACTCGAACTGTCATTGTCTTGTAATATGATTCTTTTTTCCAAAGTAGAGTTTATGTGATTCAGCTGTTCTTTTTCTTTTTCTACCTTCTTAATTCTTGAATGCATCGTACTTTGCAATGTATTTAATGTCTCTTCGAGTAAGGCTATCTCGTCATCTTCTACTTTCAAGTCTAACTGAAGCGGGCCTTCTGCTGTTTTGTTAATGATGCCATATGCATACTCGACTATTTGATTAAGATGACGTGTAACCATATGGGTAAAAATATACAGCATAATAAAAGAGACAATAAATGTCTTTATCGTCTGTGTTATTGCGATGAGATAAAACTTATCTATCACCTTTTCTCTTACCTGTCCCAAGTCCACTTGTATTACTAATTTTCCAAGATCATATGTCTTATTATTATACAAATGCGATACTTGGTAGGCCTTTACGATAGCATCATCTGTATTATCTACACCATGAGAATAGCTTCTCTTTCCATTTTCATCTATCGCGACATAGCTTATTCCATTGACATAAAGAAGACCTTTAAGTTGAATATTGATCAAGGTGTCATTTTTTTGCCAGAGATTGTTACTGAGACTCTCTAATGATATATTTTTAACTTGCTCAAGCTGTGAGTCAATGAGTTGCGTTTCATTTTTATATTCACTATAGAGCTGTACACCAGTTGCGATCAGGGAAAAGAAAGTACTCGTCAAGATAATATTTCTAATAAGTCTAATGGCAATAGGATTTTTAATAACAATCATACATTATCTTTTTTAAATCATTATACCCAAGCTATTGTAACAATATCCTCATAGACCTACGAGTCATATATTCATAAGCTTACTCTTCTACGACTTCAAACTCTTCTTTAGGCTCACCGCAATCTGGACATACCCAGTCTTCAGGCAGGTCTTCAAACGCAGTTCCAGCCGGTATACCTGCCTCCGGATCTCCCAAAGCAGGGTCATAAACATAGTCACATGTTGGACATTTATATTTTTTCATCAGATGCTCCTTATATTACATTTTACCATTGTAGGTCAGCCTTTATTAATTTACACGATGACTTCACAATTAATTTCTACTATTAGAATACTTCAAGAAAAGGTAAATCTATCTTATCTTTTTGAAGAATAAAGGATAACAGATGAAACAATTAATCAAGATCTTATTACTTGGTGTACTACTTGGATCTATGGGAACAAGTGTATTGATGGCAGATATTAAAAAAGGTCAAAAATATTACCTTAAAACTTTCAAGTCAAAGTTTAAGATGAACGGCGTCAAGTTTGCCACATTGCATACGCAAGATGAGTGGAGAGAACTGTTTGAAAATGAAGGTAAGGGCTTTAAAGAAAAGTTTAGCAAAAGCTATCCAAAATCTAAAAAGCTCTTAACCAATCCAAAAGTATGGAAAAAACTTCAACATGTTCGTGACTTCGCTATCGAATATGCCAGTGACTCGGGAAATGTACCTTCTTGCGGTTAAATATACAACACAGTTGCCACAGAGGTGGTTATTCTCTTGAGTTTCACTCATAACAGACAAGGATAAAAGATGAAAAAGATAGCACTAACACTACTAACAATGACGACAATGATGATGGCAGCAGATGGCGCTGTCTTATACAAAAAATGTGCAAGCTGTCACGGTATGCAGGGTGAGAAAAAAGCTTTGGGCAAAAGTAAGCTAATACACAATCTCTCCAAAGAAGATCTTGTGAGTGCATTAAATGGATATAAAGACGGATCATACGGCGGTTCGATGAAAGCACTTATGAAGGGGCAGGTTGCCAAACTCAATGTGGAAGAGATTAACACACTTAGTGAATATATCGTTTCTCTTAAAAAGGAGAAGTAATGCAAAGAAGAAAATTTTTAAGTCTAAGCGGACTAGCAGCATTTGCTGCTATGGCACCTGCACGACTAAGTGCTGAAGACTATAGGACAACAAAACCGGATGTTTGGACTTCACACACCGTTGATGATTCAATCAAAAAGCTTTATGGTTCAAACAGATATATCAAAGAAGGCGTCAAGCTTACTGCACCGGATGTTGCAGCTAACGGTGGCGCGATCCCTGTTGACATATCTTCTAATATCCCTACTAAGTCAGTTGCAGTTTTTCAAGATGCGAATCCTGAAAGTGCGGTAGCTGTGTTTACTGTTCATGAAGGGGGTATTGTTAATTACTCGATTAAGATGAAAATGAAAGCATCTGGAACAATTACTGTGATCCTAGAAAGTCTTGACGGTAAACTGTATACAGCAACTAAGACTCTTGAAGTTGCTCTTGGTGGATGTGAAGGTTAATCCCTTCCCTTCTTATATCTATAAATAAAAAAGTGCACCTCACTAAAAGTATGGGTGAAGATTACATTTGTTATGAATCCAATTGATAAACAAGGAAATCACATGAAAATCAAAGCAAAACTTAAAGGCGATATCGTAAAAGTCAAAGCCTTAGTAAAACACGATATGTTGACATATGATACAGCAAAAAAGAAAGGATTGAAAGCTAACTTTATCACACGTCTTACTGCTACAGTAAACGGTAAAATTGTATTTG
>Ga0316207_10005240_pt1 | contig 10849 bp, 10 predicted proteins | sample 6weekpyrite_MG_FD_204943 | JGI IMG/M metagenome (GOLD analysis project Ga0316207, IMG submission 204943) | Microbial mat bacterial communities from mineral coupon in-situ incubated in ocean water Damariscotta River, Maine, United States -... | ecosystem: Environmental > Aquatic > Marine >...
GATAAGAAAAGGTAATCCGTTGTTTGAGCTGGCGCACTGATTTTTTATTTAATAACTCATCTAATTCAGGTTGACCAAATAAAACCACATGTAAAAGCTTGGATTTTTCAGTTTCCAGATTTGTCAGAAGTCGAAGCGACTCCATTGTCTCTTCTGGCATTGCCTGTGCTTCATCAATACATAAAACAACACGTTTGCCTTCCGCAGCAAGCTCAAGCAAACGATCTGTAATCATTTTATTTAATCGGTGAACATAGCGTGTGATCTGCAACCCAAGCTCTTCGGCCAGCGCAACCTGTAATCCATAGGATGAGAGCTGTGGGTTTGGGATATAGACTAGCTGGAATTTGTCACCTAAAGAATTCATCAGTTTCCGGCACAACAAGGTTTTACCCGTACCCACTTCACCGGTGACCTTAATAAAACCTTCACCTGTCCGTAATGCAACCAGCAGTGTATTTAAGGCATTAGCATAATGCCCATAGGCAAAAAAATAACTCGTATCGGGTGAGAGCGTAAAGGGAATTTCTTTTATGCCAAAAAATTGTTGGTACATTTATTTAGTTCTCTTGAACCGATGTTCGTCTTAAGTTGTTTATATTTTTGCGTACTCTTTTCAGTTCTTGTGCCCACTGTTGTGGTCGTTCAATGACTGTAGGCTTAAGTAAAATTACTAATTCTGTCTTGACCGTCAGCTCTTGGTTATGGCGGAACAGGCCGCCAACTAATGGTAAATCGCCTAAAAATGGAATTGAGTTTTCATTGTCAACGGTCTTCGTTTTCATCAAGCCACCAATGATAACGACCTGACCGCTCTTTGCAGAAATAATCGAATCAGACTCTCGGATTGAACTGACCGCCAGAGGTACACTAAGCGCCGTATCACCAGAGATTGAAAGATTTTTAACCTCTTCAGTAACATCTACCACGGTAGGGTGTACATGAAGTGTAATTGAGTTATCGTCACTAATTTGTGGAATCACATCCAACGCCACACCAGAAAAGAAAGGTGTTAATTCAACATTATTCTGCGTATTACTCGTCGCAGAACTGACGTTCGTATTTGTTTCTACATCCGTAATAAAGAATTCATCGGTACCAACCTTGATCACTGCCTTTTGATTATTCATGGTTGATACTTGCGGACTGGACAGGACCTGTACATCACCTTGTCTTTTAAGCAATTCAATAAATGCGGCAAAATTACCACTGATGTCTAGCATAGCGGTAAACATACCGCCAAATGCGGATGCTGCTGTACCGTCAATTGGCACCAGCGCACCTGGGTTTAAGTTGCCGGAATTACCATCGATGATACTGGTACCATCACTAAACAAGCTACCACCGCCTGTTTGACCTAATAATGCGGAGCTACTACCGTTCTCCTTTAAGGCCGCCCAGTTGATACCACTTTGGAAACCGTCGCTTAAGGTAACTTCAATCACCTTCGCTTCCAGTAGTACCTGTCGATGCATAATGTTCTGAGTGGTAGTAAGGTAACGATCAACAGAGCGAAGCTCATCAGGCATTGCACGTACAACAATGACGCCCGACTGAGGACTAACCACAACACTTCGACCTTGTTTTACGCCCACAATTGCCGTCAAGGTTGAACGCATTTCTGACCAGAAGTCAGACTCATTAACGGTATCAATACTACTCGCCGCTAAAGTTTCACGCGATGTTGAAGACTCACTATCTGAGTTACTATTATTAGAACTTCCAGATGAATCACCTTGTGTAACTTGACCAGAACTAATTCTTACTTTTGAACTTCCTGCGCGCTTTACTGCTAAATAATCTAGCTTGAAAATCTTGGTGCGTATTTCGTTTGGATATACGTGATAGGCAGTGGTTGTTTGCTCGTAATCAAAACCGTATACATCTCTTACCACATCCATGACTTCTTGAATGCTAACGTTTTTTAAATCAAGAGTAATCTTGCCACGCACTTTAGGATGAACAACCATGTTATACGGTGTACCTTCAACCAAACCAACAAAAAACTGTCTTGCATTGGTTCTATTCACCTTAATGTCAAAACGTGGCTCGGTATCGATACCAGTCTCTTCAGGTAAATCCAGTTGAATACTAGGGAGTAAAGCATTACTCAAATTATCAGGAGAAATCTGCTCAGTCGTAGGTGCTTGGTTGCTGGCAATGCTTTGATCCAACACTTCGTTAATTGCATCAAAAGTACGCGTATCAGGTGGTGCAGATGTAGTGCTACAGGCAAGCAAAAACACTGGAAGACTCCAGCTCACTGTTAGTTTTAATGCACGTCCTATCATTTGCTAATGTGCTCTTTTTATTTCCACAGGCAACAATTCCAGAATTATTTCCTTGTCACCATCCCGCAATGCAACATGCGAGGGATTAATTTCCATGACCCTCGCGCCTTCAATTTTTTGTCCTACTCCAACTGTTTTCCCATTAATCGTCGCCAATCGGCGTGCTGGTGCAATCAATGTTGACGACAATACCCACCTAGGTGCAGCTTTTGTGCCAGAACTGCCGATTGCGCTGAAACGGTGGCTAGGCGGGCGTGTTGGGTCCTTGAGCACTTCTGCAAGCAAACTGCCGTGACAGAAAACCGTCACCAGTAAGAGTAAAATTTGATAAAACTTAACTATTTTCACTATTTCATTGTTCCCTAAGCGCCTAGCCCTAAACGCCTATCCAAGAATCGCGCAAACTTAATGTATGCACGGTAATGACGACCGTTGATTTAGGGTATTCAGTTACTTTGAGCTGGACCGCATCCCAGTAAAACTCCCAGTCCAGACCTTCCAGGGTCTTTAGATAATTAAGGGTCGCCAGGTAATTGCCCTCAAACTCTATTTGCAGACCGTGGCGGAACACCTCGACTCTGGTATTTTGCTGTGCACCGTCGGCACGCTCAGTCACGTTTTCTTCTAGATCAGAAAGTTCTTCCGGTTGTATTAGTTGTTCTGAGGCAAGACTACGTACACTTAATAGTTTTAAATCTTTGTGCTGTTTTAAAATTGATTCCAACACCTGAGCCATTTGCTTGGGCTCGATAAGACCATGAAACTTATCAGCAAGTTGCTGATTTACTTTTACTAGATCCTGTTCAATCAAAACAATTCTGTCTTTCAGGTCACGATGTGGATCGCTAGCACGACGAGCGAGTAGTGAGTCGTGCTGTTTACTTAGTTTTTCCACTACAAGCAATTGCTTGTCCAATTCCGTACTTACCTGTTTCGTTTTCAGATACATTGGTTCACTAATAAATTGAAACCAAATAAATGCAATCGCCACCACAAATGTAGCTACCAGCATAACTTGCTCGCGAAGACTTAGGTCTTCGTACTTTTCCTTGAGTTCAGCTAATTTTTCTCTCATTAGCCAGCTTCCTTTTGCGTCGAACGAATATCAAAATCAATACGTTTTGTACCTTCATCACGCTCCATAAGGAAAGTCTTGAACTCAACGCCACTGAAGCTTGGCTCCGAACTCAATTTCTGTAAATAATGCGGCACATGGCTGGGACTAAATGTACTGCCCTCTAAATTTAATTTTTCTCCACCTGCATGGATATCCAAGTGAGTAATCCATAAACCATCAACATGCTGCCGCGATAAACCCGTAAACTGATCAGCAAATCCCTTTGTGTTACCAAACTTTTGGCCGGACAAAACACTCAACACCCGATTTTTGTTTTGTAATTCTTGCTCTTTAAGTAAAAGAATATTTTTGTACTCTGAATCATCACTCAGAGCAGCTAATTCTGTTGTGACGATTTGAATTTTTTTCAGTAAATCATCTTTCTCTTTATTTGCCGCTATCAAATTAGCTTGCTGGCTTTGTTGTTGCCACCACTGAAATACAGATATAACTAGCAATACAGCAACAAATGCACCGACGTAAGTCACTACCTTTTTGCCGGCAAGGCTGCTTTGTGTTGACCGCAGTTCTGACTGAAATAGATTTATCTGTTGCATAATCTTCTACATTAAGCCTTATTTTCGGGTAACTCGGCCATCCGCAGCGCCGCACCAATCGCAGGTAAATATTGACTTTGTAAGCTATGTTCAATAGGTTGCTGTGCATCAATGACGTCACCGAGATCCAACTCGCGAACTTTCATGCCGAGTTGATTTGATATCTCATCAGCCAGCCCGGGGATAGGTGTTCGTAAAGGTGCTAATATCAATGCCTGAATAGGTGGTTGCGCAAAATAGCGTTCGTAATAGTCCATTGAACGCTGCACTTCCAAAACAATTTGTTCTAAGGTTTGTTGTGTCGCTGAAGGCAGGCCTTCTACCTGTAATCCACCCGCCGTATCACTCGTCGACCCATCGGCAAAGTTTTTGTAACCAACATCTAGATCACGTGCGAGATAGAGGTTACCTTTACGCGAAAGAGAAAGTAGTCCGCTATTCGCATAGAGCGATAAAAAGGCCACGCCGTTTTCATCTTCAGGTAAGAAACTCGCAATATTACGTTGTGCAAGAGCAGTGATATCAATACTTTTTAAATCTAGGCTGGTTTTTTCCAACAAAGATACATAGCTTTTTAATAGCTTCTTGTCAGCACTCACCACATAAGCCATAGGCTGACGTCCGCGTTCCCGCTGGCCTGGTATTGGAAAGACATCCACTATCGACTTTTCTATATCAACTTCTGTGTTGTCTTTGAGCTTCCAACGCATCGCCTTGTTCAGCTCCTTGTCTTCGACCTCAGGCGCCTCGGTAAGAAAAATACCTGCCTGCGATTGTGCTAGCACGAAATTTGTTACCGAATCTTTCAGGTTAAATTCTTTTACCCACTGTGACAGATGCGCTTCCATATCTTGCACAGACGTCACGGCTGCAAAGTCTACATTCTCAAGTTGGTAGGAATCGTTTTTGCGAGATAGATGGGCAAAGGCCATCCCCTCATCACTTAGGCCAATACCAACAAGATGAATTGAGGTCGCGTTTCTTTTAAATAAGTTAAAGATGCTGACCTCCTGTCAGTATCGCTCAGACCTCTAAATGTGGGTCTGCATCATTGTCTCTAGCACTTCGTTTGTAACAGGACTACAGATCATCCCTAATCTCCGATTCATCCCTGTAAAAAATAGGTGGAAATCAAACAACCACCAATAGCTAAGGAATCGGATAAGCGACTAAAAACTTTAAAGTTTTCAGCTATTAACCGTATTTTTTGTAGAAAATGGATAAAGAATGAACATTAATTGCTCAACATCAGGAAATTGGCTGGGCATTTACCCAAATGGGCTGTCTTTAGATTTAATCCAGACAGAAACTACGTGAAATCCCCTTATCGATAGAAAAAGACAAGGTGACACTACTTTAGAGGATATGTCGGTAACGTTTCAACAAATAGTGCCCTGAATAAGCAGAGCGTATTAATTAATATGACGCTTGCCAGATGGGTACCTTTAACATCTGACCCAGCTTTTTAGCGGCCTCTTCGATATCTTTGCCATTACCGTGATCCATGATGTTCATGCGGTTGCCATCCTTGAACACCAGGTTCAGCTCATAACTCGTGTAGTTGTTATTCTTTGACTGAACCCTTTCACTGAGCAGCTGTATTGCATGAATCTCTACGAGCAATCCCTGTGTTTTTTTCTTGCCGGTAGGGTTGGAGTTGTATTTTTTACCGCGGTAAAAAACACCTCGCATTTTGTCGATAGTAAATGGTTTGGTAAAATACAACATCGCCAGACCGGCACCACCAAAACCTGCACCCCAAAGGATAAAAAAGAATCCCGCACCTTCATCGCCGTTAATGAAATTATAGGGAGCACCAATTAACAGGCCACCCAGCCCCGGCAGGAAGAACACCAGACCAAACAGAATCATACCAAGGGTTTTTTTAACGACCACTTTCTCAGCTGAGATCTCTATTTTCTGGGTCTTGAAATTTGCACCACCCGATTTGGCTGGCTCCCAACTGACTTTTTGCGCAACGGGATCATCGGTGTCCGTTAACTTCAGTTCAAATTTATTGATATTAATATTCTGAATATCCGACATGCTGATACTTTCCCTCACTGTCCGTGCCTAGCTAACTGGTTGGCTCATATTTGGCTTGAAAAACTCGACGGCCCAATCTCATCTACTATATATAGAGGGTATGGTGCAGGCTGGTCAAATCGCCTAATTTATACCCAAAATAACGATGCATCTGGCAGGATAAACCGGTACACTACGCAGCCTTTCCGGGTCAGCCCTACCAACAGTAGGTCATTGAGCAATGAAAGAAATTCTCACCGGACAGGTTTCTCAGGATACTCCAGCTAACCCCTGGCTAACTAGGTATACCAGGCTTTCCACCCACTTCAGGTAAAACACATGACTACCGACACGGTCACTGCTTTTAATCAACTCGCACTCAAAAAACAGCTTTTAAAAGCATTGGATGACGTGGGATACGAAACCCCATCGCCGATTCAGGCGCAAACGATTCCGTTAGTACTGGAAGGTAAGGACATCATTGGTCAGGCTCAAACCGGCACGGGCAAAACGGCAGCCTTTGCACTTCCATTGCTATCTAATATTGACCTAAACCAAAAAGATCCGCAGGTACTTGTGTTGTGCCCAACCCGTGAATTAGCCATCCAGGTTGCCGAGGCATTCCAGAAATATGCCAAGTACCTTGAAGGATTCCATGTACTACCTATTTACGGTGGTCAGGATTACCGCGGACAAATACGCGCCTTGCAACGTGGTGTACATGTCGTTGTTGGTACACCAGGCCGGGTGATGGATCATATGCGTCGTAGCACGCTAAAACTGGATAACCTCAGTGCACTGGTACTTGATGAAGCCGATGAAATGCTGCGCATGGGTTTCATTGATGATGTGGAATGGGTGTTAGAACAAACACCTTCTGACAGACAAATCGCCTTATTCTCGGCAACCATGCCGACACAGATTCGCCGCATCGCAACCAATCATCTAAATAAACCTGAACAAATTACGATCAAACTTAAGACCACCACTGCAGAGACGATTCGACAACGCTTCTGGCCGGTAAGTGGCCTCCATAAACTGGATGCATTAACCCGTATTCTAGAAGCAGAATCCTTTGACGCCATGATCATTTTCGTGCGCACCAAAACAGCGACAGTTGAATTATCTGAAAAACTCGAAGCACGTGGTTATGCAACGGCACCACTCAATGGCGACATTCAGCAAAATCAACGTGAACGCACTATTGAAAATTTAAAAAAGAAAAAACTGGATATCATAGTCGCTACCGATGTGGCCGCACGTGGTCTCGATGTACAGCGCATCAGTCATGTTGTGAATTATGATATACCGTATGACACCGAAGCCTACGTGCATCGAATTGGCCGTACCGGTCGAGCAGGTCGAGAGGGTGATGCGATTTTATTTGTTGCACCACGCGAAAAGCGCATGCTGCACGCGATCGAAAAAGCCACCAAGAAAAAAATTGAAATGATGGAGCTACCATCGACAGAGCTAATCAATGACAAACGTATCGAAAAGTTCAAGCAAGGCATTACAGACACCTTAGCCACTGAAGAACTCGGCCTGTTTTATCAATTAATAGAGCAATACCAACAAGAACATAATGTACCCGCGCTAGAAATTGCTGCTGCGCTTGCCCAACAATCACAGGGTGACACCCCGTTTCTTCTCCAAAACAAGCCACAACGGCAATCGAAAAATAAACGTTCTGATAGTGATTGGGATAACGGCGATGATTCACGCTCAAAAAGATCCTCGCGCCGGGAACGCGATCGTTCATCCAGAAAGGACACTCCGTTCAAACCACATACACCCGAAGAGGGCATGGAAAGCTTTCGACTTGAAGTAGGCTACAACGATGATGTTAAGCCTGGCAACATCGTAGGTGCTATTGCTAATGAAGCCGGTCTCGATAGCCAACACATCGGTCGCATTAGTATACATGATGACCACAGCATCGTTGACCTACCTGAAGGCATGCCTAACGATATTTTTAATGACCTGAAAAAGGCCTGGGTGGCAGGCAAAAAATTACAAATTTCACGCCTGTCCGAAGCGAAGTCAAGTGACACTAAGCCGAAGGGAAGAAAACCGAAAAACAAGAAACCCAGAAGCTCAGACAAACGCAACAAGGGCAATACAAAAGGTCGAAAGAAAGATGACTCTAAGTCACCGAATAGTACGAATAAGAAACGCGGTAAAAAGAAGGCTGCAAAAAAGAAACGGGCGGCAAAACCAAAAGCCAAGTAGGTTGATGAAAACTACATACAAAAGATTAGGCCATAACTCTTAGCGCAAGATAGGGCGCAATATTCAAGACAATTATCGCAATTTTATATTGCGCCAGATATTGAAAATAGGCTCTACCCAGATCCTTTTCATCTAGTCCAAATAATTTGGAGTGGATGCCTGTAATTGCCCCCCGCATTATAATCAAGCTAAGAGTTGAAAATAAAAGGATGGCTATATTTATAACTGATGTCCAGCCTAAAAGCTCAGTAAGTGTTTGTAATGTCATCATCAATCTCCTTATTTTGTAAGTTATTCCGGCTAAGAACTTGTACCTACCAAATTAATAAGCGGCAAGTAAAGCGTATCACCCTTTATTTAAAACTTATAAAGTTTTTACTAAAAACTACCATAGATTAGGATCATTAAGAGATTCAACGCATATTATATTACCGCCCTCATGATAATCAGTAGAATTTAATTTTAAGGCATGCCAGCCTTCAGGGAATTGTAGAGTATATGGAGGTATATAATTCCTGGCCAGGTCTGTTTCAAAACCAAACCTGGAATAATATTGAGGATCACCATAAACGAACACAATAAAAGAACCCATATTGGAAATGCGCTCTAAGCCAGACTTAACCAGTGAGGAACCAATCTTGTGTTTTTGAAATATCGGAGAGACAGCTAATGGCGCTAAGATATATCCAATATGTTCATTAGCGCTTTCAGAAAAGACTGGGCTAAAGGCGGCAAAGCCTACTATTTCATTGTTTGTTATCGCAACAAGCGAAATTATTTCAACAGGATGATTCTCGTTGAGTAGATTAATAGCAAGATCAGATACTATCTGCGCCTCTGAAGGATCAAAAGCTTGCAGAAGCACATCCTGAATGTTTTCTGCATCATCTAATGTTGCTTCTCTAATTTTCATAGGTTGTTAACGTTTAGATCTCTTTTCACCATAGATTACACAGACGATAACCTTCATAACCAAAGAATAAAAGCCTGTGTTCCAACGCTGTAAAAAAACGTGGCCCGTCATCGAAAAACAATACTCTGCCGTATTGAAGAGATGCATCAATGTGGTGCATCTAAGCGGTGTCACTGTCTATTTTGGTGCGTAAATACGATGGGCACAGCCCTTAAATTACAGTATCTATTTGATTTATAAACATAATTAGAAAGTGGCATCGATGATGCTTATATAACTATATGGTGCTCTACGTTATCAAAGACTTGAGGGCTCAATGCCCAAAAATGGGCATGACAGGGAATTCAAGATTGACCCCTGTTACAGCTTTGGAAACACACATAGAGCTAGTCAGTTTCGTGTCATAGGCCGGAAGTCATACAAGGTTTTCGTCTGATGATGCATTTAACATTACGCCGGAGCGTAAAAATTTATCTTTAAGCTTGGAGATTATAAAAAAATGAAGAGTAAGTTGGAATACATCTGGCTCGACGGCTATAAGCCGACTCAGAGTCTGCGTAGTAAAACCATGGTCCGATCTGATTTCGGTGGCAAACTAGAGGACTGTCCGATGTGGGTATTTGACGGCAGCTCTACCGAGCAGGCAGAAGGTAATGCTTCTGATTGTCTGTTAAAACCCGTTCACATTATTCCTGATCCTGCTCGCAAGAATTCATACTTGGTTATGACAGAAGTATTGAATGCTGACGGCACACCGCACGAGTCAAATGGGCGCGCAACCATCGCAGATGATGATGAAGATTTCTGGTTTGGTTTCGAACAGGAATATTTCCTCTGGAATCCAGACACTAATTTACCACCCGGTTTCCCTGCAGGCGGTTATCCACCACCACAAGGACCTTATTACTGTTCAGTAGGTGCTCGTAATGCTTACTGTCGTGACCTGATTGAAGATCATCTTGATATGTGTTTAGAAGCAGGCCTTAACGTTGAAGGTATCAATGCAGAAGTAGCCGCTGGTCAATGGGAATTCCAGATCTTTGCCAAGAGCGCAAAAAGAGCTGGCGATGAAATCTGGTTGGCACGCTACCTGTTAGAACGTACTGCCGAAAAACATGATCTTGCAATTGATTGGCATCCAAAACCACTAGGCGACACAGACTGGAACGGTTCGGGTATGCACGCTAACTTCTCGAATGGCCCTATGCGCGAATCTGGAGATGAAACTGTGTTCACCAAGATTTGTGAAGAATTCGGTAAGGGCCCGAATATTCCTGCGTGTATTGCCGTCTACGGTGCGCATAATGAGCAACGTTTAACAGGTCGACACGAAACACAATCTATCGATCAATTCAGTTATGGTGTATCTGATCGTGGTGCCTCGATTCGTATTCCTGTTAGCACAGTAGAAGATGGCTGGAAAGGACGTCTTGAAGATCGCCGTCCTTCATCCAATGCAGATCCTTACAAGGTCGCTTCGGTCATTGTTAAGATTACTAAGGAAGCTCTAGCGTAAATTAAGCGCCGAAAAAAGTAATAACAGGCAGAAATAAAAAACCGGGGTAGGTGACTACTCCGGTTTTTTATGCCCAATATTTTTCTAGGCTTCAACGTTTACTCTGTAACAGCTCTGCTGACCAGTTCTGTTGCAAGGTCTGTAGTACATCTTCCATAGAAGCCGGTCGTCCAGCGGGATCCTTATTGAGGCATTTTA
>Ga0316207_10005241_pt1 | contig 10848 bp, 9 predicted proteins | sample 6weekpyrite_MG_FD_204943 | JGI IMG/M metagenome (GOLD analysis project Ga0316207, IMG submission 204943) | Microbial mat bacterial communities from mineral coupon in-situ incubated in ocean water Damariscotta River, Maine, United States -... | ecosystem: Environmental > Aquatic > Marine >...
AGGGAGCTGCAATTAATGGTGTTCAACTTGCAGAAATTTTGGTAAAAGACTATTTATAAGCTATAGTTACACAACTCTTATAAAGATTTTTCGAGGTTTTATCGCCCAAATCCATGAACTACAAGCATATTTTGATGTTTTTGGGTTGCGTGTGGGAGACGCAAAAATGCAAGAAAGGCTAAGAATACCAGCAAAAATCGCAGCAGGTCTCCTGTTTGCGTGGTTTATTTCATTTCCAGTTACCGCTAATGCGCTGGGTTTCGGCAATATCAATATGAAGTCGGCCCTGAATGAGCCGTTAGTTGCTGAAATCGAACTGCTCTCTGCCACTGCAGATGACGTGAAAGCGCTATCGGTTAAATTGGCGTCACGCGAGGCCTTCTTGAGAGCAGGCGTTGACCGCTCAGTTATCCTGACACGGATTCGCTTTGATGTCGTGAAGCGAGGTGGAAAGTACTACATCAATCTGCGTACACCCGAATCGGTGCGTGAGCCCTTCCTTAATTTCTTATTGGAAATGAATTGGAAAAACGGCCGCATGCTACGCGAATACACCGTATTGTTAGATCCGCCTGAGCGTAAACAACAACAACGTATTGCTCAGGCCCCAGAGACCACTCCAGCAGAAACCTTTGTTGAACCAGCTCCATCACCTTTAGTTGAAGAACCTGCTCCTGATTTAGCCCCGGCTCCGGCACCCATGCCAGCACCTGAAGTTGCGGCTGCTCCCGAGCCTATGCCTGCACCTGAGCCTATTGCAGCACCAGAATCCCCGTTCCTTGATACACCTGCGCCAGAGCCAGCAGCTGCGGCAGATGAAGGAGGGTTGTTCCCACAGGTTGCACTGGACGGTGAGCCACAAGTTCCAGCAGAAGGTCCTGGTGCTATAGCTGCGGCTGAGCCAGAACCCGCACCTGCTCCAGAGTTGGCACCAGCCCCAGAACCTATTCCAGGGCCGGAGCTAGTGTCTGCACCTGAGCCGATTGATGCGCCTGAACCTGCTCCAGAAATGGCGGCTGCGCCGGAGCCTGTGCCTGTACCCGAAGCGACATTCCAGGAAGAGGACGATGGCTTGTTTCCACAAGTACCAATGCAGGCATACAGCGAGGCTGCTTTAGCAGCAGCACCCGAGCCTGAGCTAGGCGCGGTAGATTCGCCAGAAGTCTATGAGCCAGTCGGCGAGCTTGATTATGGTATTACTCGTAAAGGCGATAGTGCATGGAAGATTGCGCAGAAGCTGAAGCCAAGCGAACAGGTTTCTGTCTATCAGGTCATGATGGCGCTACAACAGGGTAATCCGGGTGCCTTTGTCGATGGCAATATCCACAGATTGAAAGAAGGCCAGGTTCTGCGTATCGATGATGCCAGCTTGTTGACGGCGATGAGCAAGGAGCAGGCCGCAGAACAGTACCAAGTACAGACCACCGCTTGGGAAGAATATTTGACCAGCGTGGGTGCTGATGTGCCTCGCCAGGAGCTTGTTGCGGGCGAGGAAACAGAATTTGCAGAAACAACCGGTGGACCAAGCGGTGAGCTAACACTGGCGACACCTTCTGGAGACGATTTGTCTGCAGGTTCAGGTGGTGATGTGGCCGGTGCTGGTAGCGAAGATACTGCGCTGTTACGCGAACAGGTTCGCCAGGCTATGTCAGAGGCAAATGCTGAACGTAACAAGAATGCAGAGCTTGCAGCCAAGCTGCAACAACTTGAAGATGAACTAAAGCGTCTTGAAAGCGTAGTAACTGTAAAAGACTCTGACCTTGCAGCACTTCAGGCGCGATTAGATGAATTGAACCAGCAAGGTGGTGTTTCACAACCGACAGATGTGGCACAACCAGAGCCCATGCCTGAGCCCACTCCAGAGCCTATGCCGGAGCCTATGCCGGAGCCTATGCCGGAGCCAACTCCAGAACCTATGGAAGAGCCAGCTCCAGCAGAGATTGCAACAGCAGAACCAGAGCCAATCGAACCGATTGAGCCTTCTGAGCCTAGCCCGTTAACACCTGACGAGCCAGTTGCTCCATCACCGCTTGATCCTGTGGATGAGCCAACTGAGCCAGGTATGCCAGAGCCTACTACGCAAGCAAGTGACGCTGGCATTATGGGAACTATTACGGGCATATTTGCCGGAATGGGCAGTATGTTCGCCGGTGGTGGTATGACCATGATTATTGCTGGTGTGGTTATTGGTCTTGTTCTTATCTTGTTAGTAGTCTTTATTATCCGTCGACGTAAGGGTGTGAACTTCCAGGAGAGCATCCTCAATGGTGGTGGTTCGCCAGATTCAGTCATTGCGTCTGATGCGACTCCATCCCAAGATTCAAGTTTGATGGGTGGTGAGTCCTCATTCCTGAGTGATTTTGCTATCAGTGGTGTAAGCGCGATTCAGGCAGAAGATTCAGAAGTTGATCCGCTAACTGAAGCCGATGTATTTATGGCCTATGGTCGTTATGAAGCGGCTGAGGAACGTCTACAAGAAGCAATATCTCAGGACCCTGGTCGTGGAGAGTTGCGCGTTAAGTTATTGGAGTTATTCAACACCACTAAGAACAAGCAAGGTTTCGAATCCGCTGCGGAAGATTTTTACGCGACACTTGGTGAAGGTGCTTCTGCTGACCCTCTATGGCAAAAAGTTGTTGCTATGGGTTCTGAAGTTGCTCCTGGCAACCCGCTATTCAGTGGTGAGGGTATGCCCACCTTGAATGCTGATGCTGTTTCTGCACCAGAGCCTGTCGATCTGGGTAATGAAGAGGTTATGGATATTGGTTTGGATACGGGTGTCTTTAGCAACTCTGAACTAACTGGCGTGGGTGGCGATATTGGTAGTACTGAAGAGGCTGCCGATGCATACACTGGTGGTGGTGATCTTGATTTTAGTCTTGATGCTGACACAGGTGGTTCGGCTGGTACTGAAGATGCTCTCGATTTCTCCCTAGGTGGCGATAGTGACGAGAGTAGTGCTGAAATTGCCATGCCAACCGACGATGCACTTAATTTTGATCTGAATAGCGGTGACGAGAGTACTCAAACAAGTGTGCCCGCAGATGAAGCAGGTTTAGATTTTAGCCTTGATGCAGATTCCCCTACTACAGGCGAACTAGGTGGCGGGGATGATGATCTAGACTTCAATCTTGATCTCGGTGGTGACGAAGAGCCAACTGCTACAGATATAAAGCTGGACATGGCTGATAGTTCTTCAGATGCCAGTGGTGGTCTCGATTTTGATCTGAATACAGAAGATGACACATCTGGTGACACGGAGCCTGGTATGGATATGAATCTGGATGCGGGTGATGCGCTTGATTTAGATATGACAGGTGGCGGTGACGAGGTGGGTACCAAGCTTGACCTGGCACGAGCATACATTGATATGGGCGACCCTGATGGTGCACGGAGCATTCTGGATGAAGTGATTGATGAAGGTGATGATGGCCAGAAGCAGGAAGCTCAACAGCTAATGTCTCAGATAGGCTAACATTCTCACAGATTTATCGAGTCGCATAGTTAGAAACGACTCACTGAATCGACACAAGGCACCGACATCTATTTTAGTTGTCGGTGCTTTTTCTATTTTGGCCTATATAATTCGGCTGTCTTTCGTCAAGGTTATATATAAATGCGAATTGCATTAGGAATTGAATATAACGGTGCAGGATATTGTGGCTGGCAATATCAGGATCACAGTCCCTCTGTGCAGGACTGTGTTGAGAAAGCACTCGCCCATGTGGCCAATCATGATGTGCGTATTATCTGCTCCGGCCGCACTGATACAGGCGTGCACGCCTATAGCCAGGTTGTGCATTTCGACACAGAAGTCAGCCGTTCTGATCACTCCTGGGCCTTTGGGGCAAATACAAAACTACCTCCTGACATCTCCATCCTTTGGGCTAAACAGGTTGATGAGTCCTTTCATGCGAGATTTAGCGCACAAAGCAGGGTGTATCGCTATGTGCTTTTAAACAGACAAATACGTCCAGGATTACTGCGTGACCGAGTAAGCTGGGACTATCGACCGCTTAGTCTGGAGAGAATGCGAGCGGCAGCGACCTATCTGGTGGGTGAACACGATTTTAGTTCTTACCGTGCGGTGGCCTGTCAGGCGAGCAGCCCGGTCAGGATCTTACATCGCCTGGAAATACACCAGTCAGATGAGCTGTTCACTTTTGAACTCGAAGCCAATGGATTTTTGCACCACATGGTACGAAATATTACCGGTGTGTTGATGGCCATTGGGGCAGGTGAACAAGAGCCTGAGTGGGCAAAGTATGTGTTAGACAAACGGGATCGTACCCAGGGTGGGTTAACAGCACCGCCAGACGGATTGTATTTTGTCGGCCCTCGTTATCCTGAACAATTTGAAATTCCATACCTTTTACCAACCGGCGCTGTCTGGTAACCTTCCCGACCCGAATAGAGAACAAGCAGAATGCGAACTCGAGTTAAGATTTGTGGTATTACACGCACTGAAGATGCAGCACTTTGCGTCAGCGCGGGCGCCGATGCCATTGGTCTGGTTTTTTATGAAGCCAGTCCACGTGCCGTTGTGAGTGAGCAGGCTGTCAGTATTATCAATGGACTGCCAGCATTTGTAACAACAGTGGGATTATTTGTTGATGCAAGTGCCCAATTCGTCAATGACACGTTGAGCAAGGTAAAACTGGATTGCCTTCAGTTTCACGGAGACGAGGATGCTGTTTTTTGCGAACAATTTGATCGACCCTATATAAAAGCGATCAGGATGATGGAAGGCACGGACGTTGAGACACTCGCTGGACAATATGCGACAGCAAGGGCTTTATTACTTGATACTTATGTCGCTGATATCCCGGGCGGAACAGGAAAAACATTTAATTGGGAGCGTGTGCCTGAGGTATGCAGCAAACCAATTATTTTAGCGGGTGGACTAACGCCTGATAATGTTGGTGATGCTATTCGTGCCGCTAAACCCTTCGCGGTAGATGTCAGTGGTGGGGTTGAAGTCGCTAAAGGCATTAAAGATGTCGCTAAAGTAGAAAAATTTATACATGAGGTAGAGTGCGTTGGCAGAAGTAAGTAAGTCACCAGAAAATAAATCATACGATTTGCCTGATGAGCGTGGGCACTTCGGTCCTTATGGCGGACGATTTGTCTCTGAAACATTAATGGCGCCCATAGATGAGTTAACCGAAGCTTATGCTGAGGCCATGGCTGATCCCGCCTTTATTGCAGAACTTGATAGCGAATTACAACACTATGTTGGTCGACCGTCACCGCTTTATTTTGCTCAACGCTGGAGCGAGCAAGTAGGGGGAGCGAAGATTTACTTGAAACGCGAAGATCTGAATCACACTGGCGCGCATAAAGTTAATAACACGGTAGGGCAGGCCCTGTTGGCAAAACGCATGGGTAAGAAACGTGTGATTGCCGAGACCGGTGCGGGACAACATGGAGTTGCCTCGGCAACGGTGGCGGCACGTTTTGGCATGGAATGTGTTGTGTACATGGGTGAAGAGGATATCCAGCGTCAGGCGATTAATGTATTTCGTATGAAGTTATTGGGTGCCGAAGTTGTGCCTGTGACGTCCGGTTCCAAAACACTTAAAGATGCGCTTAACGAAGCACTGCGTGATTGGGTTACCAATGTCGACGATACATTTTACATTATCGGTACTGTCGCCGGCCCGCATCCTTACCCGGCGATGGTACGTGACTTTCAATCCATTATTGGCCGAGAAGCAAAAGCCCAGATTTTAGAGCAGGAAGGGCGCTTACCCGATGCCTTGATAGCCTGTGTCGGTGGTGGTTCAAATGCTATTGGGTTGTTCTACCCCTTTATCGATGATGCAGAGATCGCTATGTATGGAGTGGAAGCGGCCGGTAATGGCCTCGAGACAGGTGAACATGCGGCACCATTGTGTGCTGGTCAGCCCGGTGTTTTACATGGCAATCGCACCTATTTGATGGAAGATAAAGATGGCCAGATTATCCCGACCCATTCTATTTCTGCTGGACTGGATTACCCAGGCGTTGGGCCTGAACACGCCTGGTTAAAAGACTCCGGTCGCGCCAATTATGTTGCGATTACTGATGATGAGGCGATGCAGGCATTTCATACTCTCACGCGTGTGGAAGGTATTATACCCGCACTCGAGTCCAGTCATGCCCTGGCCTATGCAGAAAAACAGGCAGCACAAATGAGCCCCGATCAAATCTTGATCATTAATTTATCGGGGCGGGGCGATAAAGATATCCATACCGTGGCGCAGATTGAAGGAATAGAAATATGAGTCGTATTGCGCAACGTTTCGAACAACTAAAGCAGTCAGGTCGCAAGGCACTGATTCCATACCTCACAGCGGGTGACCCTGATGCCAGTTTCAGCGTGCCTTTGATGCATGCCATGGTGGAGGCAGGTGCTGATATTCTCGAGTTAGGTGTGCCTTTTTCCGATCCTATGGCAGAAGGTCCAGTTATCCAGCATGCCATGGAGCGTGCCCTGGAGCACCACATCAGTCTTACTGAGGTGATTGAGATGGTTAGGAGTTTCCGTGAGAAAGACGAAACAACACCCGTACTGCTTATGGGGTACCTGAATCCAATCGAAGTGATGGGATATGAGAATTTTGTGAACCATGCCACCGATGCAGGTGTAGATGGTGTGTTATTAGTAGATCTGCCTCCAGAAGAGGCTGAACTACTAAAGAAACACGCAACAGGTAAGCACCTGGATACGGTGTTTCTGGTTTCGCCTACCACCACCGAAGAACGGATAGAAACAATAGCACAGGCCTCAGGTGGGTTTGTCTACTATGTCTCCCTAAAAGGGGTCACAGGCGCGGGAAACCTGAATATTGAGCAGGTTATTGACCGGGTAGCGCAGATAAAGCGCCACAGTGATTTGCCTGTCGGCGTTGGTTTTGGCATCAAAGATGCTGAATCTGCAGGAAGAATCTCGGCTGTGGCAGATGCAGTCGTCGTGGGCAGTGCACTGGTGAAGTTAGTAGAGGCCAACCAGACTTCTCAAGATGAGGCGATTAAGGCCGTTAAAAGCTTAATCAGCAGTATGCGTAAGGAAATGGACACAATTTCAGCATCTTCGGCGGCGTAGGTGCATAATTAACCGAACTTAGATACAATTAACGACATGAACTGGTTTACTAAATTATTACCAACACGAATTCGAACTGAGAGTAGCACTGAGCGCAAAAGTGTCCCTGAGGGACTTTGGAGCAAGTGCAACTCCTGTAGCGCGGTACTTTATCGTGCGGATCTAGAACGCAATCTGGATGTTTGTCCTAAGTGTGATCACCACATGCGTATTGGTGCACGTCATCGTCTTGATTCATTCCTGGATCCAGAAGATCGTGTTGAAGTGGGCTCCAATCTTAAGCCAGTTGACGCGTTAAAATTCCGTGACTTGAAAAAATATAAAGATCGTTTGTTACAGGCACAAAAAACAACCGGCGAAGATGATGCGCTTGTTGTGATGAAGGGCAAAGTCAAAGGTGTACCTCTGGTTGTTGCTTCATTTGAATTTAAATTCATGGGCGGTTCAATGGGCTCAGTCGTTGGTGAGCGTTTTGTGCGAGCCGTGAATACCTGTTTAGAAGAAAACATTCCTTTGGTCTGTTTCTCTGCAAGTGGTGGTGCGCGTATGCAAGAGGCATTGTTCTCATTAATGCAAATGGCCAAAACCAGTGCAGCGCTAACCAAGCTTAGCCATCGCCACCTTCCTTATATTTCAGTTCTCACCGATCCAACCATGGGCGGTGTATCGGCGAGCTTTGCGATGTTAGGCGATATTCATATCGCAGAACCTAATGCCTTAATTGGTTTTGCTGGTCCACGTGTCATCGAGCAAACAGTACGTGAGACACTTCCTGAAGGTTTTCAGCGCAGTGAGTTTTTACTAGAGCGTGGAGCGATCGATATGGTTGTTGACCGTCGTGACTTACGTGACAAAGTAGCAAACTTACTCAGCATGATGCAGCATACCACTGCTGCATAATATCTTTATAAACGCTTTATGCGTTTTGCCTCCCTTAATGAATGGCTTCAATGGCAAGAGACACTTCACCCTGAAGAAATAGAATTAGGGCTTGAGCGTGTTGCTAACGTTTGGCAGGCTATGCAGTCCTCAGCACATTCTCCTGGTTTTAATTGTCCCGTCGTCAGCGTTGCGGGCACCAATGGCAAGGGCTCCAGCATTGCGATGCTTGAGGCCATATATCTAGCAGCCGGTTATCGTGTTGGCACTTATACTTCTCCGCACTTATATAGCTACAATGAACGTATTCGTCTCAATGGCGAATACGCTACTGATGATGTGATTGTAGATGCCTTCCAGGTAATTGACGATGCCCGTAAACAAGATGATCATGAAACCAGTCTGACTTACTTTGAGTTTGGCACGCTTGCGGCACTACATATTTTCGCAAGTGCTCAATTGGATGTTGCCTTGCTTGAAGTAGGGTTGGGCGGGCGTCTGGATGCGGTAAACATCATTGATGCAGATGTCGCTTTGATCACGTCGATCGATTTAGATCATCAGGCCTGGTTGGGTAACACGCGTGAAGATATCGCCAGAGAGAAAGCTGGCATTCTTAGGGCGAATAAAAATTGTGTTATTAGCGATCCGAAAACACCCCGTCTAATTGAGAAGCAAGCGACTGCGATGAACTGTAAATGTTACATGGTCGGGCGAGATTATAGCTACCAGCCAGAGCAAGGACACTGGCGCTGGCAGGCGGGTGACAAAATCAGAGCGGCCCTTCCACAACCCGCATTAAACGGTCAACAGCAACTTCAGAATGCAGCTGGTCTATTAATGGTCGTCGAGACGCTACAGTCAAATTTACCAGTTACTCAACAGGCAATACGTGATGGCCTTATATCAGCCTCACTTCCAGGACGATTTGAGATTTGGCCAGGCAATATCACTACCATTCTTGATGTGGCACATAATCCGGCGGCTGCGATTGCATTGGCTGAATCACTTAAAAGTTACGCCGGGTCGAGGCGAGTATTGTGCGTATTTTCGATATTGGCTGACAAGGATGTGGCTAATGTAATCAAACCACTGGTCCCACTCGTATCTCACTGGAGTCTGGCACCTGTTTCAACCGGCCGTGGAATGCCCATCGGACAAATTAAGCAGGAACTTAGCACTCAGCTGCATGCTCAAAAAGTCAACATCATGCAGCCCGTGCAAGTAGAAAGTCATGCAACGATCCAGCAAGCCTTTGCCGCTGCAAATGTTCACGCAAAAGCTGGCGATATCATTCTTGTCTATGGATCATTTTATATAGTGGCCGAAGTCGGGGCTGAACACGTATAATGGCTGCTTAAACAAGTTGGTTAGCGAAAGTGGATATATTTAGTAGTGGATAGAACTCAGTTTAAACAGCGGATTGTTGGTGCCATCGTCCTGGTGGCCCTGGGTGTCATCTTTATACCGATTATTCTTAATCAAGAAGGTGAAGATAGCCCCATTAGTGGATCAAATATCCCAACGAAACCAGATGTCTTGCAAGAGTTAGCCACTCAGCAACCACCTGTTGCGCCTGCCGGCCCAGAGATTGATACCAAAAAAACCAGATTGGTAGATGAGCACACCCCTCCAGTTCAGCAGACCGACTCAACCACTACTGACAAAAAGTCTAAACAGACACAGAAGACAGAAGAGGTCAAAGCAGCGGCAGAAACGAAACCGCTTAAGCAGGATAAAACGCCCGCCAGTACTACACGTGCCTGGGTTGTACAGGTTGCCAGTTTCTCTGAGAGCGATAAAGCAAGGAAATTTCGCGATCGCTTGCGTAAAGCCAAATATCCTGCCTTTATGGAATCCGTGAGTTCGGCAAAAGGGACGCGTTATCGCGTGCGTGTTGGGCCCGTTGTGCAACGCAAAAAAGCCGACGAGCTAAAAAAGAAAATAGCTAAAGAGTTTAAGATTAAAGATGCATTGGTGATGTCTCACCCATAGCCAATACTGGGAATGAGGCCAAGGAATATATGACTCTGTTTTTGGAAAGTAGTGAGATGATGAGCTGATGACGGGGATCGACTTTGCTATCCTTGGTATTATTTTAGTCTCATGCGTAATTAGCATAGTACGAGGCTTTGTGCGTGAGGCCTTATCCCTTGCCAGTTGGGTCGTCTCCTTCATCATTGCATGGCATTTACACGTAACCTTTGCCGGAATGCTGGAATCGGCTGTCGAGCACAATGTTTTACGCCTCATCGTGGCTTTCTTTATCTTGTTCATATTGTCGTTAGTGATATTTACCCTGGTGATATTTTTTGCGAACAAAGTAGTAGAACGAACAGGTTTGACGGGTGCGGACAGGGTGATCGGCATCTTTTTTGGTGCGGCGCGTGGTTTTTTGATCGTAACCGCACTGGTAGCTCTGGCGGGCTATACCCAGTTGCCGAGGGAGGACGTTTGGCGAGAATCATTGCTAATTGTCTATTTTCAGCCCATTGCGGTCTGGTTAATCGATTTTTTCCCCGCAGAGTGGGCAAAGAATTTTATGTTTTGACCGATAACGAATGGTATAGAATACAGGTATCACAGCTTCTGGCTATTTTAGCTATTAGCTAATTAGCTTCTATCTGGCAGAGGGCAATATGTGTGGCATCATTGGTATAGTTTCAAATAGTGCAGTTAACCAGGATTTGTATGATGGGCTGACCGTACTGCAACACCGCGGACAGGATGCTGCCGGTATCATGACCTGTGATGCCGATCGTATGTATCTTCGTAAGAGCAATGGTTTGGTGCGTGACGTTTTCCATACCCGCCACATGTTGCGGCTACAAGGTAATATGGGGATAGGGCACACGCGTTACCCTACCGCAGGCTGTTTTTCA
>Ga0316207_10005242_pt1 | contig 10847 bp, 8 predicted proteins | sample 6weekpyrite_MG_FD_204943 | JGI IMG/M metagenome (GOLD analysis project Ga0316207, IMG submission 204943) | Microbial mat bacterial communities from mineral coupon in-situ incubated in ocean water Damariscotta River, Maine, United States -... | ecosystem: Environmental > Aquatic > Marine >...
GCGACGCGGCGGGGATCATCGACATCTCGAATTTCGCCAAATACGAGGTCAGGGGCCCGGGGGCCGAGGCGTGGCTGAACGCGCTTTTCGCCAACCGGATGCCGCGCCTTGTCGGGCGGTCCTGCCTGACGCCGCTGATCGGCAAACGCGGCGGTGTGGCCGGTGATTTCACGGTCACCAAACTGGCCGAGGATGATTTTCTGGTGGTCGGGTCGGGCATGGCCGAACGGTTCCACCAGCGGTTTTTCAAGGCGATCCCGCTGCCCGAAGGCACCACGTTCGCCAGTCGGACCGAGGCGATGTGCGGTTTCAACGTGGCCGGTCCGCAGTCGCGGGCGCTTTTGCAGCGGTTAACCAATGCGTCGTTGGCCAATACCGATTTTCCCTTCATGCGCTCGGCCCGGATCACCGTGGCGGGCATCGACGTGACGGCGATCCGTGTCAGCTTCACCGGTGATCTGGGCTGGGAGCTGCATTGCGCCGAGGCCGATCAGGTGGCGCTCTATTCGGCGCTGCTTGAGGCGGGCAAGGAATTCGGCGCCGGCCCCGTGGGCGGGCGGGCGCTGATGTCGCTGCGGGTCGAAAAAGGCTACGGATCCTGGGGCCGGGAATATTCGCCGGAATACTGGCCGCAGGAATCGGGGCTCGCGCGGCTGATAAAGATGGACAAGGACTTCCTGAACAAATCCGCTTACGCGGCGCTTGCCGACACCGCCCCGCGCGAATTGCTGGTGTTGATGGAGGTCGAAGCCGACACCGCCGATGCGACCGGCGGTGAGCCCGTGTTCCTGCCCGATGGCACGCCGGTGGGCCAGGTCAGTTCAGGCGCTTACGGCTATCATGTCGGCAAATCGCTGGCGCTTGGCTACGTCAAGGCGGATCATGCGACGCCGGGAACCGAGCTGCGGGTCGCGGTTCTGGGACAGCCGCACAAGGCCCGCATTTTGGATGGTCCGCCCTTTGACGCCGATGGCAGCCGCTTGCGCGGCTAAGTGGTGGGGCGATGCTAAAAGGGCGCGGCACCGCTTGGCGGCCCGGTGACCGGTTGGGGTCTTTTGGGATGATGGGCAGCCGCCGGGATCACCGGACGGGTTTTGCATTCACGGCAAAACCGGCTATCACCCAAATTCACTTGCCACGTCGAGCGCCCCCACCATGAAGCTGACCCGGACTCTGCTGTTGATCCTGCTCTTTCTGGGCATTGCCGCCGGAGCTTATTGGGCGTCAGAGCGGTATTTCCGGGCCGGCGAAATCACCCGCGCCGAAGGCCGCCTGTCGCTTTACCGCAGCACCGTCGTTGCGGAACTGAACCGGTTCTCGCATCTGACCTTTGTGCTCTCACAGGATCCCTTTGTGATTGAGACCGCAAGCGGCGGGCCGACCGGGCCCCTGGATGCCCGGCTGGCCGACTTCGCGGAACAGGCGGGGTTGGACGCGATCTATCTGATGGATACCGACGGGCTGACGATCTCGGCCTCGAATGCGGGTCAGCCGGGGTCATTTGTTGGACAGAATTATTCCTTTCGTCCCTATTTCACCGATGCCATGGCGGGGCGTCAGGGGCGGTTTTACGGCATCGGGGCCACCACCGGCCTGCCGGGATATTTCATCACCGATCCGGTGCTGTCGGATGCAGGTGACGTGCTGGGGGTCGTTGCCATCAAGCTCGACCTGTCGACGCTGGAGCAATCCTGGCGCGAGGGTGGCGAACAGGTGCTGCTGACCAATGCCGACGGCGTGGTCCTGCTGGCCTCGGACCCGGAGTGGCGGTATCGCACGCTGGCCCCTCTGGAGGCAGGCCAGCGCGCCGCCATCGATTCCGCGCGCCAGTTCATCGGTCAGACGCTGGAACCGCTGGACTGGCGAACGGATGGCGCGGGGCGGGCCGAAATCGGCGGTCAGGAGGTGATCCACCTGACCGGGGGCGACCTGCCGCATGGCTGGCAGCTGCAATATTTCGCCAGTGTCGATCCGGTGGTCACGCGCAGTTGGCTGGCGACGGTGCTGGCGTTGGTGCTGGCCGGCGGGGCGGGTGTGGTTGTGCTGGTCCGCCGCAATGCGCTGATCCGGGCGGCGCTGACCTTGTCCGAGGCCGAGGAGGCCGCCCTGCGGCAGGCCAATGAACGCCTCGCCGTCGAGATCGAGGATCGCCGCACCGCCGAACGCCGCCTGGAACGCACCCGCGATGAGCTGGCCCGCGCCAGCCGTCTGGCGGCACTTGGCCAGCTTGCTGCATCGGTCACGCATGAGCTGGGCCAGCCCATTACCGCGATGCGCAATCATCTGGCCGCCGCCGAACTAGGCGGAAACGCGGGCGTCACGCCCCGGCTGACCGGGCTGGTCGAGCGGATGGAAGCCATCACCCGCCAGCTCAAGTTTTTCGCAAATCCCGGCGAGGATGCGCTTGGTCCCGTGGATCTGGTGGCGGCAATGGATGAGGCGGTGAAGCTGGTCCAGCCCAATCTGGAGGTGGCCGAGATCGCCCTGAAACAGGACCGCGCCGCGACGCCCGTCATCGTGCGGGGCAACCGGCTGCGCATCGAGCAGGTGATGACCAATATCCTGCGCAATGCCGTCGACGCGATGGAGGATGGCGACGAGCGGGCGTTAACGGTATCGGTCGGCGGCGAGGCGGGATCCGCCTGGTTCGAGGTGGCCGACCGGGGCCACGGGCTGGGCGATGCGTGCCTTGCCGATCTGACCGAGCCCTTTGTGACCAGCCGCGCATCGGGCCAGGGCATGGGGCTGGGTCTTGCGATATCGGCCGGTATCGTGACCGAACATCACGGCGTTATGCGCGCCTGGAACCGGCCATCCGGCGGCGCGATCTTTCGTGTCGAAATCCCGTTGGCGACCCTGTCCGAGGAGGCTGCCGAATGAGTCCACAATTTAGCGTTCTGATCGTCGACGACGACAAATCGATGCGCGCATCCCTTGTCGATCTGCTGGAGGCGGCGGGCTGGCGGGTCGAGGCGCTGGCGCGGGCAAGCCAGGTGATCGACCGCTTGCCGGGCCTGTTGCCGGATGTGATCCTGTCCGATGTGCGGATGCCGGAAATGTCGGGGCTGGAATTGCTGGCAGCCCTTGATCGCGCCACCGCGCCGCCGGTGGTGCTGATCTCGGCCCATGGCGATATCCCGATGGCCGTACAGGCGATGCAGGACGGGGCTTACAGCTTTGTTGAAAAACCCTATGACCCGCGCCGATTGCTCAGCATTCTGCGCCATGCCGGCCAACAGCATCGCATGGCGCGCGGGGCCGACCGGCTGCGCGCCCGGCTGGCTGAACTGTCGGGGTTGGACCGGATTCTGTTGGGCACCACGCCCGAGATAACGGCGCTCAGGCGCGATGTGCTGGATCTGGCCCCCACCGATGCGTCGGTGTTCCTGCAGGGCGAAACGGGCACCGGCAAGGAACTGGTGGCCCGCGCGCTGCACGATCTCAGCCCACGGTCGGACGCGCCGTTTCTGGCGCTGAACTGTGCCGCGATCGCCGCCGACCGGTTCGAGGCCGAGATGTTCGGCGTCAAAGGCGAGAACACTGGCCGTCTGGTCGCGGCCGGCGGCGGCACTTTGTTTCTGGATGAGGTGTGCGCCTGCCCGCTGCCAGTGCAGGCCAAGCTCTTGCGCGTGATCGAAGAGCAGGAGGTCACCCCGATTGGCGCCCCGGCCCCGGTGCGGATCGACCTACGCGTGGTTTCGGCCTCGAACGAGGATACCGAGGCGGCGGTGCAGGCGGGTCACCTGCGGCGGGATCTGCTGTTTCGCCTCAATACCGTGGTGCTGCCTTTGCCCCCCTTACGTCAACGCCGCGACGATCTGGTGCTGCTGTTCACGCATTTTCTGGACCATTCTGCGCGCATCTACGAGGTTGCGGCGCCGGAGCTGACCCAGGCCGACATGTCCGCGCTTCTGACGCATGACTGGCCCGGGAATGTGCGTGAACTGCGCAATGCGGCGGAACGCCGGGTGCTGGCGGCGCGCCGCGGTGGCGGCTCGGTCACCGATGCGATCCGCGCCAACGAAGCCCCGGCGGATGTGCCCGATACCCTGCGCGAGGCGGTGGCGGTTTTTGAGCGTGAGTTGATTGGCAGGGCGCTCAGGGCGCATGACGGTCGCATGGATGCTGTGGCCGAGGCCTTGGGCATCGGGCGGCGCACTCTGAATGAGAAGATCGTGAAGCTGGGGCTCGACAAAGAAGCACTGTTATAGGGCAAGCCGCGTGAATGATGGCGGTGGCAATTCCGGCGATGAATTCGAAGTTCAGCGCCGTGCCGGCCATGGTGTCGCCAAGGCAGGCAGAGGGCGGTATTGCCGTTGCGGGCGATCCCGCGGCGGCTCAGACGCTGCTGACATGCCGCTCTGAAATTCCGGCGCTTTGGAGCGGGCCTGCAAACACGGCCTCCGCGGCGGGGCCGGCTGTGGTCACTCACATCCATCGGAGGGCGCGCAAGCTTTCGGCCAATAATGCCTCGAACGCCTTCGCGCCGTCCCCGTCCTCCGATCACGATACAAACCGCTGGCTCGGACGCGGTGTCTCCGGCAATTTTGCTCAAACCATGATAGCGCCGCTGCCCTACTCTAATTTCGCGGCTGTCGCAGATCTTGCGCATCACCAGCTGCTGCAACGGCGCAAACGAGCGGGTGCTTGGCTGCGGATCGGCAATGGTGTTTCGCGCCACCCTTGCGCAGGCTGGACGCTATAGCCCTGAGGTTTCCAAGCTTGATTTGTTGGCCTTGCATAGGGTTTCGTCTTTAGGGTAGTGGCGCGAACTGCACCCCCGCCCCCCAGCTCCGGCCAAACGTGACGGCGGGCTTGCCGGGGGCACCCCCCGCTCGTCCACCGCAATACTCACGCGTTGCTTGTCGTCCTCGTTCCACTCGTCCGCGCCAACGGGATCCGCATGTGAGGTCTGCGTGCTTGAAACCAGCCGCTGTCGCCAAGTCGCAACCGATGGCCTCACCGCCGATGAGCTGAATTGCCTGTCATCATGCGGCAGTTGCGCGCCGCCGCGATCTGCGACTAGCCTGATGGCAGGAACCATGCCAGCGGAGGAGCAGATGACACCGGGATTCGACTGGGCGATCGCACCCGTCAGCCGCGCCGATTTCTTTCGCGACAGTTTCGAGAAAAAGCATCTGGTGATCCGGCGCGGGCAGGCCGATTATTATGCCGACCTGCTGTCGACAGACGATATCGACTGGGCGCTCACGACACTTGGCCTCAGCGTGCCCGAGGTCAATATCACCCGTGCGGATGCCACCATCACGCCCGCCGATTTCGCCTATGAGACCGGGTTTGTCGATCCGGTCGCCGCCACCCGCCTGTTCGCCGAAGGGGCCACGATCATCCTGTCGAATCTGCAGGAACGCCTGCCCAAGCTTGCCGATTTCTGCCGCGCGCTGGAAAAGGTGTTCAGCGCGCGGGTGCAGACCAATATCTATCTGACGCCGGCCCATAGCCAAGGGTTCAAGGCGCATTACGACGGCCATGATGTGCTGGTCTTGCAGGTCGAGGGCACCAAGGCATGGCGCATCTATGACATGCCCGTTGCGCTGCCGCTGCCCGATCAGGGGTTCGACCCGGCAGAGGTGCCCATCGGCGAAGAAACCGACCGTTTCGTGCTGGAACCGGGCGACATGGTTTATGTGCCTCGCGGGCTGACGCATGACGCGGTGTCGACGGACCAGACATCGCTGCATATCACCACCGGTCTGATGGTCCGGTCCTGGGCCGATCTCTTGATCGAGGCGGTGCGGATGATGGCGCATGACAATGTGGAGTTTCGCGAGGCCCTGCCGCCGGGATATGCCGATGAGGGGTTTGACACCGGGGCCGCCCGCGCGAAATTCGCCGACCTCATGGCCCGGGCCGCGGCGGCCGATCTGGAACCGGTGCTGCATGAGTTTCGTGAGGATTTCATCGGCTCACGCTTGCCGCGCGTGCAGGGCCAGATCGCCGAGCTGGCACGGATGTCGGGCCTGGATGCCACCAGCCGTCTGATCGCCCGGCCCAACCTGATCTACCGGCTGATGGATGTGCCCGGCAAAGGCGACGCGGATGACACGGTCGCGATCTCATGCCAGGGTGCGGTAATCAGCCTGCCCGCCTTTGCCCGCGACCCGTTGGCCCGCGCGCTGTCGGGGCAGGCGTTTTCCCTGGCCGATCTGCCCGGCGATCTGGATGATGCGGGCCGCGCCGTTCTGGTGGGTCGATTGCTGCGCGAAGGGCTGTTGATGTTCAATGATTGATGCCGGGCGTCTCGCGACCGACACAAGAAACACGTCAGACAAACGTCGAGGATAGGCGGAAGCTGCACGCGGCAAGCATCTGCGGCACCGCGTTGGAGACCATGGCGGCAAAGCATTTGGCGTGGCGCATGGTTTTCATGACCCTGTCGGATTGCGGCGCGCTTTTCCTGGGGCCCGATGCCTTGCTTGCGGGTGCCTGTGCCAAAATGACCGACGGTAAAATCGAACAAGGCGGCTTTATGGATCCTCGGCTCGGGCATTCCTTCCGCTTCCGATATCAAGGGTCGGGCAGAAGTCGAAAACTTGCGCACCGTGAGGTCGCTTTGCGACCGAGTGGCTGTGATCTCAGCGCGCTTTGCGTCCCTATCGGTGCTCTCCCGTACTTTCATGCCTTTGGCAGGGTCGCGGCGCGGCCGCGCCGTGGCCCTGACACGCATGCCGTCATCTTCAACTGCGAATGCAGGCGCGAACAGCCCGACCTCTGATATCCCGGATTGCGTGGCTTGAAATGCGCCCGATCGCCGCCGGAACGGGATCGATCCGCGTTAGGACCCTTTTGATCAAGAAAAGTCCCCACGACCTGCTATAGATCCGTGTTCGGGATCGGTGATCGGGTTCGGATCATCGCCGTGCCCCGGCGACGACCGGGCGGGTGGTATCTAAAGAGCCCGGTCATCGCTTCTGCATTGCGGGTCGGTGGCGGGGCCCGGGGCTTTCCCACAGACCTCTTTTGCGCTTATCTGGGCCGATACCGGCATAGGAGAGCGCAGATGACCGATCCGATCCGTTGGGGTGTGTTGGGGGCCGCGAATTTCGCGCTGACCACTATGGCCCCGGCCATCCATAATGCACGCAACGCTGTGCTCGCCGCCGTGGCGACGCGCGACGTGGCCAGGGCGGCACCGTTCATTGAATTGGTCACCGGGCTGCGGGTCCATGACAGCTATGACGCGCTGTTGGCCGATCCGGGGATCGACGCCATCTATATTCCCCTGCCCAATGCGCTGCATGTGGAGTGGGCCGAAAAGGCTGCGCGGGCGGGCAAGCATGTGCTTTGTGAAAAACCCATCGCCATGGAGGTGGCCGAGATCGACCGGCTGATCGCTTTGCGCGACGCCACCGGGTTGATGATCGCCGAGGCCTATATGATCCCGCATCATCCGCAATGGCAGAGCGTGCGCCGCCTGTTGGCCGAGGGGGCGATCGGCGAACTGCTGCATATCGACAGCGCCTTTACCTTTGGGTTGAAGGATACCGGCAATATCCGCCTCAATCCCGATTTGGGCGGTGGGGCGCTGCGCGATATCGGGGTCTATACGCTGGGTTCCGGGCGGTTGGTCACGGGCGCGGAACCGGTGATCCGCGAGGCGCGTCTTGGCTGGGATCGCGGCGTCGATGTCTCAGCCCGCATCCTCGCGGATTTCGGCGATGTGACCTGTTCGGTCTATATGAATATCCAGGCCACCAACCGGCAGGTTGTGACGTTGCAGGGCAGCGGCGGCTACATTGAGTTGACAGCCCCCTTCAACCCGGTCGTTCACCGCGAGGCATCGGTGCGGGTGGTCGCAGCAAGTGGTCAGGAGCATCTCTATCGGTTTCCGCAGGCCCGCCAGTATGTGACGCAAGTCGAGGCCTTTGGCCGGGCCATGCAGGGCGCGGAATATCCGGTGCCCTTGGAGTTCTCACGCGGCACGCAGGCGGCGCTGGAGGCGGTGTTTGCACGCGCTGAAAATTAGCGAAACTTGAACAGACGGCCGCAGCCTGCGTAAGGTGACCCAAGGGAAGCACGGGTTGAGCGACCTCAATCCGGCAAGCTTCAGGGCGGAGGGACACCATGGGCGCGCCGATAAATTCCATCACCATCGTCGGCGGCGGCACGGCGGGCTGGCTGACGGCGCTGTTGCTGCAAAGCTATTTCCACCGCACCGCGACCGGTGACACCGGGAAGACCATCACGCTGATTGAATCGCCCAACATCCCCACGGTCGGGGTGGGCGAAGCCACGGTGCCGGGCATGCCGCGCACCCTGCGCGCGGCGGGCCTGTCGGAGCAGGAATTCTTCAAAACCTGCAATGCGTCCTTCAAACTGGGCGTGCTCTTTGCCAATTGGAATGTCGATGCGGCGGCCAGGCAGATCGACTATGTGAACCCCTTTGCCGGCCCCGGCGCGCTCGACGGCATCGAGCATGGCTATTACTATCTGCAAAACGGGGCCGACGGTCAGGATTTCAGCCAGGTGTTCTGCCCGCATGCCGACCTGGCGCGCGCCTTCAAGGGCCCGCGCCCCCTGGGCGAGAAACCCTATACGATGAAGATCGGCCACGCCTATCATCTGGATGCCGGCAAGTTTGCCAACATGGCCCGTGACATCTGTGTCGCGCGCGGCGTGCGTCATATCCGTGACGATGTTGTCCATGTCGAACAGGACGGGCGCGGCTATGTCTCGGCGCTGCAACTGGATCAGGGCGGGCACCACGCGGTCGATCTGGTGATCGACTGCACCGGGTTCAGGGGCGTCATCATTAACGAGGTCATGAAGGAGCCGTTCATCTCCTATTCCAGATACCTCGCCAATGACCGCGCCCTGGCGGTGCAGATCCCGCATCCCGACCCGACCCGGATCCCGTCGATGACGCGCTCCTATGCGCTTGGCGCGGGCTGGTGCTGGCGGGTGCCTTTGTTCAACCGGATCGGCACCGGGTATGTCTATTCCTCGGCCCACAGAACCGACGAGGAGGCGCGCGATGAATTCGTCGCCCATCTTGGCGATACCTGGAACGGGGTCGAGCCGCGCGTTATTCCCATGCGGGTGGGGCGCAATGAAAATGCCTGGGTCAAGAATGTCGTGGCCGTGGGCCTCTCGGGCGGGTTCATCGAGCCGCTGGAATCGACGGCCATCCACATGATCGACACGGCGGTGCGCTGGCTGGCGACCTATTTCCCCGACAGCGATTACCCCGAGCCCTTGCGCCGCCACTACAACAAGCTGGTCGGCAGCCTCTATGACGAGGTGCGCGATTTCATCTGCCTGCATTACGCGCTCGGCAATCGCACGGATTCGCAATACTGGATCGATGCGCGCACCGAATTGGAGATCCCCGACGGCCTGGCGGAAAACCTGGAGGTCTGGCGGCACGCATTGCCGGGGGCTTACGATCTGAAATTCGACTCGTTGTTTTCCTATGGCACTTATCAGGCGGTGCTGTTGGGCAAGCGCGTCTATGAGACCGGATTTGCGGCACCGGGGTTCATGAAGAACATGCGTTTGCGGCAGGACCTGTGGCAGGGGCACCTGAAAAAGGCACGTGCCACCACCCGGATGCTGGTCAGCAAAATGGCCGATCACCACACATTGCTGCGTGAATTGCGCGGCGAGGACGTGACCCCGAAACCGGCCGCCCCGAATTTCGCGATGGCGCAGCCGACGGTCGGGATGCCGGGCGGGCCATTGCCGCAGGTCAAGGTCAACCCGGCCCCCGCGCCCGCGGCGGTCGATGATGATGACGGCGCGAGCCTGTTGTAAGCGAAAGGTGTTCGATGGCCGGTGGATGGGCAAAGGACGGCGCGGTCAGCGAACAGATCGAAGCATCTGTTCAAGATGAGCTGGCGCGTCTGAAGGCGCGCAAGGGGCCGGTGGGCGAGAGCCTGAGCCATTGCGCCGATTGCGAGGAACCGATCCCCGAGGCGCGGCGGCAGGCGATCCCTGGGGTGAAGCTCTGCATCGATTGCGCATCGGATCGCGACGGTGGATATCGCGAGCGCGGCTTCAACCGGCGCGGGTCCAAGGACAGTCAGTTGAAATAGGGTTACCGGTGTCCTCGCAACCACCGCCAGAGCGGCCCGATATCGAGGGCCGCCACCGCAACCCCGAGCGGGATCATCCAGAACCCCAGGACCGGCAGAAACCCGAGCACGCCGCCCGCGATCAGCGCGAGCCCCAACAGCAGTCGCAGGCCGGGCGGCACATTGGTCCGGACCCAGACCAGCGCGCGTTTGGTTCGGGCTTTTATCGCTGCCCATCGGATCTGCAGATTTGTCCGGTTGTCGTCAGTCATCTTGCGCCCCGCCCGTGATCGGACAGGTCCATTCGCAGGATATGCTGCGCCCCGGCGCGCCCGCCGCGATAGAGCCTCCCGGTGTCAGCAAATCCGCCCGCCGGATAGCACCGATAGGCGGCGGGGTTGGTTCTGTTCACCGTCAGCGCGACCGCAGGTGGCAGGCTGAACTGCATCTGGTCGGCGCGCAGGGTCAGATGGGCCACGCGGGCAACCTCTGATTTATCCAGCGCCGACAGGTGGGTCACCCCTCCATCGCCTCCAGCTCGTCGATCAGGCTTTCGATCATCGACAGGCCCTTGTCCCAGAAGGCCGGGTCGCTGGCATCCAGCCCGAACGGGGCCAGCAGGTCCTTGTGGTGTTTTGATCCACCCGCCTTCAGCATCTCGAAATACTTCTCCTCGAACCCCTCCGCGCCATCGGCATAGACCGCGTAAAGCGCGTTCACCAGGCCGTCGCCAAAGGCATAGGCATAGACGTAGAAGGGCGAATGCACGAAATGCGGGATATAGGCCCAGAAGGTCTCGTAGCCCTCCATGAA
>Ga0316207_10005243_pt1 | contig 10847 bp, 14 predicted proteins | sample 6weekpyrite_MG_FD_204943 | JGI IMG/M metagenome (GOLD analysis project Ga0316207, IMG submission 204943) | Microbial mat bacterial communities from mineral coupon in-situ incubated in ocean water Damariscotta River, Maine, United States -... | ecosystem: Environmental > Aquatic > Marine >...
TTCAATGATCTCAAACATCTCTTTAAACGTTCCCGTTTATGAGCCTAAACATTAGGTCTCTGTGTTTGTGGACGGGAATTATAGGGGAATCTGTTTTTAATGTCAAGCGTTTTTTAGGGGAATTTTACATTTCTTACTAATTTGTATTATTCCTACATTTTAAGTATTACAAGCTGTTTGTTTTTATTATCTAAATTCACACTTTTTCCACACAATTATTACATACCCTCTTATGTAAATATAAATATAAATGTGTACTAAAAAAAATTCTATATATAATGTTTATAATATAGGGATAGAAATTTTTAGGTATAATCACATTACTATTTTAATAAAGGATTTAATATGGGTCTATACGATCGTGATTATGCACGTGAAGGTCATTATGAAGAAATGGGTTCACGTAGTGAAGGTAAACTGGTTTCTTTTGTAAAAGAAACTTATAAATTATTTGCAGCTTCTATGATGGCTGGTGCGGTTGGTGCTTATGTGTCTATTCCATTTGCAGCTTCAATTCACGCGTGGTTCTTTCCACTGTTCATCTTAGAAATCGCATTACTGTTTGGTCTCTTTGCAGTTAAGCGTAAACCAGGTATCAATCTTGTCGTTATGTTTTCATTTGTATTTATGACGGGTGTAATGCTTGCTCCTCTTTTAGCACGTACCCTTGGTATGGCTGGTGGCGGCGCGGTTATTAGTAATGCCTTCGCGATGACTTCAGTTGTATTTGGTGCAATGTCTTTCTTTGCTATCAAAACAACCAAAGATTTTACTGGTTATGGCAAACCTTTAATGATCGCCCTACTGGTTGTCATTGGATTTTCAATTTTAAATATGTTCCTTGGAAACCCTATGCTACAAGTCATTATTGCGGGTGCCGTGGTCTTTTTATTTTCTATCTTAGTCATCTATGATACGCAAAATATCATCCGTGGTGCTTATGAGACTCCAATTGATGGGGCTATCGCACTGTATCTTGACTTCTTAAATATCTTTACAGCTCTTTTACAGCTTTTTGGTATTTTTGGTGGCGACGACTAAAAACTCTTTCCGCTTCGGCGGACTGATAACTATTTATAAGTTGATCCCATGTTCAATTTATAAATGATTATTACTTTTAAATAGTAATACAAAAAACACACCCCATAAACAAGAGTGAGTCACTTCACTTTTTTATGAACAAAACAACTTATTAGGAAATCAATATGTCAACAAAATCAAATACTTCTAGTGTAGAGATGGATGATGGAGTAAAACTCGCATTCCAAGCAAAGACACAACAAAAAAAGTACAGAGGGACAACTGACCCAACCGAAAAACAAGAAGCAGGCAAACGAAAAGATGTAACTGCAAGTGCAAAAGCTAAGGCGAAGAAAAAAGCTAAGATGGCCAAAGCTTCTCGCAAAAAAAACAAATAAGCTTTCTCCCCTTACAAGGGTCCTTCTATGCTTTAAGAGTAACTCTTTGCAAAAAGAACTTCAAACTCTAAGCTTTTTGAAGGATAGTTTTTCATTAAAGCCTTGACTTCTTTATAACTCAAAGCATTTCTAGCCCCTGAAACACCTGATTTTTTAATATACTTAAAGATCTCTTCTATGCTATCAAAACTCAATTCATATTGAACAAGCTCAATCTCACAATGAAAATATTGATTGATAAGGTAAATTAGTTCATCTGCACCGCGAAGAGGTGAGGTGATACCAGCTGTCTTAAGCAAGGTATCAAAGGTATTGGAAGTGAATATAGCTAAGGATATAGGGGCATTAAATTGTGAAATCTGATACAGTGTAGTATCCAGGTCAGTTGCCCATTGTAAAGAGGATGCGGAAAATACATGGTCATATTGTTCTTTTACCAGTTCTTCAAAGAGTTTATCCTCATTAAAATCACCTAAACGACATTCAATTTTTTCACCTTGAGGGTGAAGGTCTAACATCTTTTGAGAAAAGTCTATGCCTAAAAACTTCTTATATTCCCAATTTATTCTAGAGACTACGCTCCCCTCACCACAGCCAAGATCTAAAATGTTCTGGGGTTTAGTCTTTACATCCTCAAGTAGTTTTTGCGCTACCCTCTTTTGTATCTCATTATAATGCCCATATTCGTGAGCAAAGCGTGAAAACTCATTTGCTATTTTCATTTTCTATTAATCACCATAGAGATAATAAAGATACCAAGAATAACCAGGACTATCGTCGCTCCAGATGGTAATGAAAAGTTATATGAAAGTACCATACCAATTAAAACTGCAGAGATAGAGAACAGAAGAGAGAGTAAAATTGTTTTGGAAAACCCTAATCTATAACGTAAGGCTGAGATAGTTGGGATAACCATCAACGCACCTATCAGCAAGGTTCCTACCACTCTAATTGACAGTGCAATAATAACAGCAATAATAGTGACTAACATAAAGTTCAGCAGTTTTACTTTTAAACCACTTACCTGCGCTACTTCCTCATCAAAGGCAATAAAGTAAAACTCTTTAAAAAATCCGACTAAAACAGCCATGGCTAAAGACCCAAAGCTCAACATCACAATCAAATCTTCCTCACTTACCGAGAGGATAGAACCGAAAAGGTATGAAAACAAAGAGCTATTGAACGACCCGGCAACAGATACTATCACTACAGCTAAGGCCAAAGAGCCTGATAAAAATAAAGCTAAAATAGAATCTGAATATAAGCCAAGGTAAGAACGCAGGTACTCAATCAACCAAGCAGAAATAACTGAAATAAGAACAGCTACCCATATTGGATTTTGCTCCGTTACGATACCAATCGCAACCCCAACCAAAGCGACATGAGCTAAGGTCTCTGTCAACATTGCATATCTACGCAAAACAATAAAAGAACCGCTTACTGAAGCTAAAACTGCGATGATAATACCTGCAAGGAATGCATTTATCATAAAGTCGTATTGAAAAATATCTAACACATTACGCTCCGACTTCTAATGATGGTGATGATGAACAAGGTGTGCATCAATCCCATATAATTTACTCATCTCATCACAGGACAAGACTTCATGCGGGTTATGGCAAGCTAAAAGAGTTTGATTAATACAGAGCATCGTTCCGATATCATTGGCAATAACACCTACGTCATGGGTAATAAAGATTATAGTGATTCCATCTTCCTTATTCAGTTCTCTCAAGAGCGTATAAAAACGGTTTTGTGAAACCATATCCACACCTGTATTTGGCTCATCCAAAATCAACACTTCTGGCTCTGATGCCAAGGCGCGTGCAATCATGACACGCTGTCTTTGCCCCCCCGAAAGTTCACCAATGAGTTTATGTTTTAAAGAGGTGACATCCATCTTTAACATGGCATTTCCAACAGCATCAATATCTTCTTGGCTCTCTCTTGTAAACAAGCCCCGTTTAGCCGTACGTCCCATTTTTACCACTTCTTCTACGGTTGCTGGAAAAAACCGATCTATCTGAGAAACACGCTGAGGCACATATCCAATCTTATTCCAGGATTTGAAATGTTTCTGCTTCTGTCCAAACAAAGAGATATCACCCGAGCTCTTCTTTTCTAAACCCAACAGTAATCGTATTAAGGTCGTTTTCCCACCGCCATTAGGACCAATTACAGCAGCATATTCACCTTTTTTAATCACGAATGAGATATCTTTAATAATATCATTACCATTTACCCTATAAGATAAACTTTTCGCTTCAAAAACAGCTGTGTCAAATTTCATTCACACTCCATCGCTGTCGAAAGTTTTCCCAAGTTCTCTTTCATGATAGCAATATATCCCTGCTTGGCTTCTTCTTGTGTTACATTAGCCAAAGGTTGTAGCGACTCAACCCTGACTCCCGTCTCATGTGAAATGGTTTGAATTACTTTTGAGCTAACAAAGCTCTCAAAAAAGACAATCTTTAGATCTTCTTCCTTTACGAGTGTAGCAATCTCATTCATTTTTTTTGCACTTACTTGTTCATCAGGTGAAAGACCCGTTAGTGTATGCGAATGAAAGTTATACTTGTGTCCTAAATATGAGAAAGCATCATGATTGACTACAATCTCTCTTTTTTTACAGGTTTTCAGTCCTTTTTCATAGGCTTTTTTGAGTCCTCTTAAATCATTTATGTAGTTCTTAGAGTTTGTTTCTATGGAGTCTTTATATTGAGGAAAATGTCTTAGAAACTTTTCTGAAAGAATAGAGGTTATGCGAATCATATTTTCAATATCAAGCCAATAATGCGGATCGTTAGCCACATCATGATGATGCCCTTCATGCCCTTTCTCATCAAGAGCCTTCAACTGAACAAATTGACTCATATCCACGCCATTCTCATGAGCTTTTGTAATCCATGGCTCCATCCCTAAGCCTGAGAACAGAAGTAACTCTGCCTTAGTGATTTGTGTCATTGTTTTTACAGAAGGGGTATAGGTGTGTGTTTCAACCCCAAAAGGGATAAGCTTCTTAACTTCAATTTTCTTATTCAATAGCTTTGTACTGATTTCATAAAGAGGAAAGTTCGTTACCGCAATAAAGGGTTTAGTATCTTGCGCATGTGTGTTATTGTCAAACAGTAACATTTCGCCAACAAACACAGCTAACAAAAGAATTACAACAATAAGTGCTTTTTTCACAGTAATCGGTCCATTAATATATTTTACTTATGTTATAAAATTCTCTTAAACAATAAGCCATCCCGTTTCAATAAACAGAACTCTTTTAAAATCCTTTTTAACATCGTATTAGAAAGGGTTTTAGATATCGTATTATAGCGTGTTTCGTTGACACTATATAAAGTATAAGTTAAACTTTGCTATAATTGCGCAATTTTAATAAAGGGCCATGCCCTATTCAGGAAACTTAATGACATCTATTTTGCTCATAGTTCAAATCGTGTTAGTCGTAATTTTAGTAATTGCTGTGCTTCTTCAAAAAAGTTCAAGCATTGGTCTTGGTGCCTATAGTGGGTCAAATGAATCTGTATTCGGAGCAAAAGGTCCTGCAAGTTTTTTAGCAAAAATGACTTTTTTCTTAATGTTCTTATTTGTATCAAATACCGTTGCAATGGGGTATTTCTATGCTCAAGAAAATCAAGCATCTGTTGTCGACACTATCGTTGAAGATACTACCATTGCCGCGCCTGCAGCTGTAGAAACAACCGTAGAAGATGTTCAAGCACCGGCTGCCCCTCAAGCCGATACAACTAAATAATGAAACAAGCGCTACTTTTCGCGCTACTTTCTCTCACTCTTTGGGCTGATGCCCATCTTTTTGTATATCACCGTTTTGGTGATGCAAAGCATGCCTCGACCAATGTTTCTCTTGACCTATTGAAAAAACAGTTTGATTATTTCAAGGATAACAATTACAAGGTTATTCCCCTAGATGTACTCAATCAAACCTTAAAAAACAAAGAAAACATTCCTGATAATTGGGTCGTTTTTTGCATCGATGACTCTTATAAAAGCTTTTATGAAAATGGTCTAGCCCTCTTTAAAGAATATAATTATCCCTTCACCCTATTTGTTTATATAGAGGCAACAGATAAAGGCTATGGAGATTTTATGACCTGGGAGCAGATCAAAGAGACTCAAAAATATGGTGAACTCGGCTTACACTCATATGGGCACAAACACATGGTCTCTTTATCTAAAAAAGAGATCAGAGAAGACACAGATAAAGCTCTTTATTCTTTTACAAAACATTTAGGCTATAAACCTAAATATTATGCCTACCCCTTTGGTGAGTTTGATGAAAAACTTAAAAAAGAGATTAATTCCTATGGCTTTGATCTTATTCTGAACCAAAATGCGGGAGCTGTTTCTATGCAAAGTCCAGCAGATGATTTAGACCGTATTGCCTTAACAGGAGATGTAAACTTAAAGCATAAGCTCCGTATGAAGTACCTCAAGGCTTCATGGAGGGCACCAAAAAGCTATCCCACTAATGCAAAACTTAATGAAATTCACGTTACAATGCCGACATCAATAAAAAAAGCCGAACTTTATGTGAGTGGAGGTGGCTGGGAATTTATTAAAGTTAAGGATGGTGTCTTCAAAAGTACCAAGACCTATCCTCTTCGCTTTAAACGTACCCGTGTTATCATCAAACATGGTAATGCTTATACAAGTCAAATAATTGTTAAAAAATAAACTAAAAGGAAAATATCAATGACAGAAGAAATTCAAGAAGAATGTAAAATGAATATGGAAGGCTCAATTGAACACCTGCACCATAGTTTTAAAAGCCTTCGTACGGGTAAGGTTATGACCTCTATTTTAGATGGTATCAAAATTGATTATTATGGAACACCTACCGCACTTGAGCAAGTCGGTTCAGTAATTGCAACCGATGCAACTACCATCGTTGTAAACCCTTGGGAAAAACCTTTAGTCGCTGATATTGAAGCAGCTATTGCTAAGGCCAATATCGGAGTCAACCCAAACTCAGATGGTGAAAAGATCATTCTTAATTTCCCTCCAATGACCGTAGATCAAAGAAAAGATACGGTTAAAAAGATGAAAGGAATGGGTGAAGATGCCAAAGTCTCTATCCGTAATGATCGTCAAAAAGCAAATAATGATATTAAGAAACTAGAAAAAGAGAAAGAAATCACATCAGATGAGTCAAAAGCGGCTCAAGATGCTATTCAAAAGATCACAGATGGTTTTATAGCAAACATTGATGCAACTTTAAAAGACAAAGAAGCAGAGATTCTAAAAGTATAAGTCTATACTTTTCTAGAACTGTTTTACCCAAGAGAAGTTATCTTCTCTTAGCAGCAAAAAGCTTACAGGCTTAAGTGCTTTATTAAACTTACAACTCCTTATAAGGAAAATACCATGGACGTTAAAAAAATATATATGGATGCTGAAGCGCTTCTAGAAGGTCACTTCAAATTAAGTTCTGGAAACCACTCACAGTTTTATCTTCAATCTGCCAAAGTTTTAGAAGACCCTAAAAATGCCAAGGTCTTAGCTGAAGGTGTAGCAGAACAGATTAAAGCTTCGGGTCTTGAAATCGACACTATCTGTGCACCCGCATTAGGTGGTCTTATTGCAGGTTTTGCCTTGGCAACAGCCCTTGACAAACGCTCTATCTTTGCCGAAAGAGTCGATAAGGTTATGACTATTCGACGTGGCTTTGAAATCAAAAAAGGTGAACGTGTCATGATCTGTGAAGATATCATTACCACAGGTGGATCAGCTATGGAAGCGGCCAAAGCTGTTGAAGAAATGGGTGGTATTGTTGTTGGCTTTGCGGCTCTTGCTAATCGTGGATTTTGTGACCGTCAAAACTCTGATGTCACTAAAAAACCTAACTGTAAACTTCCTGATGGGGTTCCATTCTTTGCCTTAGATGACTTTACCTTTGAAATGTATGCACCTGAGAATTGTCCCCTATGTAAAGAGGGTAAATCAGAAGCAATTAAACCGGGCTCTCGAGGCAACTAATTTAAAAAAGGATATCTTGATGAAAAAGGTTCTTGCACTATTTTGTATAACAGTCAGTTTATATTCTAATGAGTCAGAAGCATTTTTCAAGGCTTCAAAAGACAACTTTTTACTTTGTCGTGCAGGGTATGAAACCTATGTCCTTCTATCTTCTAACAATGCTTCGATTGAAGAGATCAATAAAACAAAATACATTCGATATAAGCAAAAAGATTTTTACTTCCCTCTATCAGGATGTCATCCTGTAAAAGACAAACCTCAGTCTATCGTTTATTAAGATAGCCATGATAAAGACACTATTGCTTTATCAACTGCTTATCCGTTCTAATAAGAAAATCATCATTTAGCCAGTTTCGCCCTATAAGCAGTTTAAACGACATATGACTTCTATCTCTTAAATTTACCTCTTTATATTTTAAAATCCCCTTATACTCAAGTCCTAAACCAATCACATATCTATACTCAATGCCTTGAGCATTTTTAACACGGACAACATTAATTACTCGAGCCTTAATATGTTTTTTCTCACCTCTTTCATTTAGGGTATCAAAACTTATCATACGACCTACATTTCTCTTGTACTCTTCATTTTTATGCTTTTGAAGAAAAGGGAGGCCTTTTAAGGGCTTAGGTTCCACAACTCGGATCAAAGATCTTGGCCCCTCCAGTTTAATATTAATAGCATGTAAAGAGGTGATACGTGCCCCTGAATCTATACGAGATAAAAAGCTTATATTTTCATCTGCCACTTTTACATAAGCTAAGGCCCCAATCTCAGTTCGATCAGTCTGCGCATAAAGACTTAGCCCCATACAAAGAATTAATATTAGATTTTTAATCATGATTTTCTCCAAAATTTCTTTGTGAAAAAGAGATTCGTTCTTTCACGTTAAGATGTTCTTTTACCACCTCATCAACACGTTGTAATCGCGTAGAAAGACCGTTGTTTGTAGCAATTTGAATAGCCAAGCCCGGTCTAGCGTTTAATTCCAATAGCATAGGGCCCTTCTTTTTACCTAAGACAATATCAGCGCCAAGATAACCAAGGTTTGTCATATCGTAAGAGCCTGCTGCCAATTCTAAAATCTCATCCCAATGAGGAATACTAAGCAAAGAAAGTTCTTTATGTGTATCTGGATGATGTGTTATAGGTCTATCAAACTGAACCGCAGAAATCGCCTTTCCATTACTTATATCGATGCCTACACCGACGGCACCTTGATGTAAATTAGCCTTTCCATCGCTTTCTGACGTTGATAGTCGTATCATAGCCATCACTGGATATCCCCTATAAACAACAACGCGGATATCTGGTACCCCTTCAAAGCTAAATCCTTCAAACACATCATCAAACTCAATTACTTTTTCTATAAGAGCCACATCGTCTTTTCCACCTAAAGAGTATAAGCCTGCTAGAATATTAGATACATGTACCTTCAGTTCATAATATTCGACTCGATCCCCATTGGCCTTGAAATACCCACCTTTTTCCTGATGAGTAATAATCAAAATTCCCTTTCCTCCAGACCCTTGAGCCGGCTTCAATACAAAACCGCCCTCTTTAGGTAAACGTTCACGAAGTTTTGAGATCTCAGCTTGATACTGTATGTAAGCAAAAAGCTCTGGTGTTTTCAGGCCATATTCTTTGGCTAACTTTTTTGTCTTTAACTTGTCATCCACAAGGGGATACAACCTTCTATCATTATACTTGCTCACATAATCAATATTTCGAGCATTCATACCTAAAATACCAAGATTCTTCAATTCAAAAGGAAGGGCTAATTTCATTTCTCATCTCTTTTCACCATAGAGGCAAAGCGGTACAGCTCGCTCAATCTATAACCACTGTAACGACCGATAAGAATAATAAGACCTAGAACAGCTAACAAGAACTCAGGAAAATTAAATGTCCAAAATTGCATAATAGGGTTTGTCATCGCAAAATAGGCAACTATAGCGACAACTAAGGAGCCTCCTCCTTGAACTAATACCTCATAAGACCCATCTTCTTCCCATATGATAGACATTCTCTCTATTGTCCACGCCAAGATAATCATCGGGAAGAAGGTGATACTCACCGCATCTTTTACTCCAAGTTTATACGACAGTACTGCCACCATCGCCATAATACCCACAACAACGATCACTACTGCAGATATCCGAGCCACTAATAAAAGGTTTAATTGAGAGAGATAGGACCTAACTATCAAACCTATAGATACTACCAAGATAAACATTGTCACCCCGGGTATTAAATCTGTTTGCATAAAGGCCATGGCTAAAAGAATAGGCATAAAGGTACCTGATGTCTTCAGTCCGATAAGGATTCTCAAAAGGACAACAACCAAGGCTCCAATAGGAATAAGTAGCAAACGCTTAAAAGCATTTTGAGATTCGTTTGGTAAGATGAACAAAGAGTAATCAATTAAAGATATCTCTGCCTTATCTCCTTTAAGTAGGGCCGCACGACGGGATGAAACCACATTTTCTGTAACAGAAAAAGAAACACGTGAATTTTTAACCCCTTCTGCATCTAATAAAGAACTAGCCCCTCTTTGCCAAATAAAGAGTTCTTCTGTCTTATCTACCTTTCCTTTTTCCACATCAAAAAGCTGCCACTTTCCTTTTTCATACACCTCAAGCATTGGCTTTAATCTAACGTTTCTTTGTCCATTGATTAAACGAAGTGCACCAATACGTCTAAGGGTCACTTTTTTATCTTCTAATAAAGCGGCTATCACATCACGTAAATCTTTTTTATTATGAATATACTTACGCTTCAAGAGCTTAACAGCCTGGGATTCTTCTTTTTTATTAAAAGCTGAGATAACCCGTGCTGTCATACTTAAATCATCAGAGGAAAACTCATAGGCATCTTTCATAATTGCTTTTGCTGATTGAATCACCGAAGAACTTGCTTCAATCTGGTACTGTTTTTTATAAATTTTTTCTTTTTCAGGTACAAACTGTTCATCTGCAATCACATCAATGGAGTAATATAAGGTTTGTGCTGACTTGACCTTCCGCTTTGCCCATTCCCCTCTATTATACCCCTCGTTTTGAGCAATGGTGTAACCATAATTTGGCGAAGATGAGTTTGCATTATAAACAAACATACCCTTCTGCTCATCAGGTAGAGCTAAAGAGATAAATGCGTTATCACCAGTACCTTTAAACTTGATTTTTGCCTCTATATTCCAAACACTTTTTTCTTCCCCCGCAAATAAGGGAAAACCCAATACATTAATCTTATACGACATCACCGCCACTGCTGTCATAATCAAGACAAAGGTAAATAAAAAAATCTGGTATTTAGACCTCATTCATTATCCTTATTCGGTTTACGCGTGTATTGTTGACTAACATCTACAAGAACATTGCCTTGTAGATAGTTTCGACCAATAAGCACAGGAAATTTAT
>Ga0316207_10005244_pt1 | contig 10847 bp, 10 predicted proteins | sample 6weekpyrite_MG_FD_204943 | JGI IMG/M metagenome (GOLD analysis project Ga0316207, IMG submission 204943) | Microbial mat bacterial communities from mineral coupon in-situ incubated in ocean water Damariscotta River, Maine, United States -... | ecosystem: Environmental > Aquatic > Marine >...
ATGCTGTCAATTGCGGGGAACTGGGAACGATAGATGATTACGGAGTAATAGTTACAGTCAGGGAGTTCAAGAATTATTTCAGGGATATCAAAACAGATTATACAGGGTCATTTCTGCCTGCTGCTTCCATAGAGGAAGGTCAGACAAGTGCTACCCATACCAAATATCTGTTTCACATCAGGAAGGGTGTATATCGGGTACATCCCGATGTGCTGCATCAAGTAGATAAACGCACCCTCCCTGAAGACAAAACAATAATCGCCAAACACTCAGCTTTCAGGTTCTAGAACCAAGGCCCCCAAACCTTGGTTCAGAGAATAATAACAGGAGAAACATAAAAATGAAAAAAGAAAAAATAATAATCGGTAACAAATTCTGGGGAATTATCATTATCGTCACAGGGTTAAATATTACAGGCTGTAGCAGTGGAGGAAGTAGTGACCCTACCCCTGAACCAGATCCAAACGCTGCTACATACAAGTTCTTCCCTGACGGATTTCTTGTAAATGGTTACAGAGAGGAATTTGATTTTAATGGTACAAGAGTCAATGCAGATACTAATGCTCAATTAGATGTATTTACATTTGATCAGTTGATAGTTACTCAGCCCGAAGGAGTATTTAATCTGGAATCTGTCATTCCTGTATTTGAAACACGTGATATAGTTTTTGCGAATGGATCATCATCAACACAGGCGACAGAAACATTCTATTTTTCCATTAATCAGGATGACAGAAGATATAACGGTAAGATAGTTACAATATTCGGTGTTACTACTACCATAACTTCTGTTACAACAAGTCCCATACCTGAAACAGTACAGATAGGTGATTCAGGTATATTTGGAACTTATCTGGATAATTTCGGATCAAGATATATTATCAGCTGGGATATATCTGATGCAGCTAATGATAATGCAACTATGACATGGACTACAAATATAGAGAATGCTGCAAGCAGCATTCAATTATCTGAAAGTGAGGATAGTTTTATTATTGATGTAAATGGAAACAGAGTATCCAAGGAAATATATTTTGAATCCTTTAACCTGTCACCAAATGTAATAGATCAATGGACAGGCGTTAAAATATTTTGACCATGTTATGGACCTACCCACTCGTGGGTTATCCACACCTTTTTGTTTCGTGTTAGCGTGATGGAAGCGCACACTTCACAATAAGCATGGATAAGTCCATTCTTGATCAATGAATATTGCTAACTATCACCTACTCCCAAAAAAGTGATAGTTAGCAATAAGTGAGTAAAGTACGGTTTTAAATTTTATCTGTCCGCAAGCGGACAGATAACTAATCACTCTTTAAATACATCATTAAATAATCTCATTTTAAAGCTCGTAGAGAGGGATTTAATAGTTGGGCTATGCAAAGTGTAGAATTTGTCGGAATCGCGCCTGTCAACGAGCTATGTCGCTTGAGGAGACCCCCTACCTGACTACAAATAATATCTTTATTTGCCAAGCCTATTCTGTGAGTAAGCAGCTTGCTGTGAATGAACAGACTATTAATACTTATCTTTTCGACATTAGGAGAAAAATTACCTTTATTTATTCATTCTCATGCTTATGTAGAGTAATAGTTTACTCAGTTAGTATAGAAATAAATAATATAATTCTTTGAGCGAAGCGAATACCTATATAACTATTTTTAACTTATTGCGTAGCAATTCCTTATTATTACTCTATTTCAAAAAAAGTAATAGTTAATTATTAAAATGTAAAAGTTATCCACAGGCTCTGTTTCTTGTTCTATATTCTATATATGTTCTTTGTTCTTTGTTCGTAGGCCGAATTAATAATATATAACAATATCTTACAGGATGAAAAACTACATTTTTTCACGTTACTACTACATTTTTTCACGTTGCTGCTACATTTTTTCACAGTAACTACTACATTTTTTCACGTTATTGCTACATTTTTTCACATCATGAAATATAGTTATCCACAGGCTATGATATAAAACTACATTTAATCACAATAAGCCTATTGATTAGTTGTGTCTTTTTTAATCTATATATAACAGTATGTTAGTTAGTAAATATTTTCCTTGTCTAAATTCTAAAAACTACATTTTTTCACAGTCTAAATTAAATTTTCTTTATTCATATGCTGGAACATAAATCAGTAATAATTATCTGCTATCTATACTAAATGCTACTTTTGTTCACATCATAATCAGAATTACAGAATATCTTATAATATCACTATTTAACAGTATGTTAGTTAGTAAATATTTTCCTTGTCTAAATTCTAAAAACTACATTTTTTCACAAAGAATAGCCATATAATTGAGATTTACTACTATCAGGACAAATTAAAATATATCTAATAGGTAGTTCATCTAAAAACTACATTTTTTCACAAGTAAATAATTTAAAAAAAGACTTGCTACATCTTAAAAACATGATGTAGTTATAGATGTATGGAAACTAAGATTCAAACAATAGACATTAAATCTACTAAGGACACCATGATTAAAGCTGGTGAGCTAGTAGATGTTGTAGAAGTAACTCCCCTCACCCTTACTGATAGAAAAATCTATAACCTCCTGATAGATAATGCACAGAGCAATCTTGCAAAACCTGTAGAGCATTCCTTATCAAAAGAAAAGCTTAGACAATCTAGACGTGGTAATGAGCAAGTAGATGATTCTATCATGCGATTAATGGGTGGAATTGTACAGATAAAAACTGAGAGAGATGGCGAACCTGCTACTATAAGGGTTCCACTATTAGGAAGAAATATTATACATGATAGAAAGGATGGTAACTTTTATTATTCGTTTGACCCAATATTACGTGATGTTTTTCTAAATAGTAATGTATTTGCACGCTTAAAGATGGATGTAATGCTTTCTTTTTCTGGAAAATATGGTCTTGCATTATACGAAATGATTGAGAAGCGAATCAATATGAGAAAAAATGAAGAAATATTATCAATTGCTCACTTTCGTAACCTCCTTGGAGTACCAAAAGATAAACTTACTACATGGCATAACCTTAAAACGAGAGCAATTGATTCTGCTGTTGCTGAAGTTAATCAGTTAGCTACTGATTTTAGAGTTGAAATTACAGGCATAAAAACGGGCCGTAGTTTTAATGAAATAAAAATACAATGGTGGAGAACTTCACCAGATGGTGAGGACGCTGCTATTAAAGAGCTATCTAACTCAAAACTGGGGCGGAAAGCAAGACGAGATGGTACTGTAGAAAAGGTAGATTTTGCAGCACCGAAACTTGAACATTTGCTATCTGATAGAGCAATGGAGAATGCGCGTGATATTTTACTGCAAGGAAAAAATCGTATAGGGCTTCAGAATGCAATCCTCCAATGGGAAGAAGCCTTTGCAAATAAAGGAAGACCAGATAACCCTAATGGGGCATTCATTAACTTTTGCAAGAAAATTGCTGGCTAAGTAGAAATAGCTTAACACTATTATACTTAAATACTCTAATACCAGAATGCTAGCATTCTAGAATTTAGATGAATACTTCTCAAATAGCAGGTCAAGCGCTTCATCTAATAATTCTGGCCCCTTCTTTTTATCATCTTCGTTCTTCATGATAGCAACAAGAAGATCGAATTTTCGAGCACGTGATTCTTCCATGTATACACCTTTACTTACCCTATTTACCTTTGGTTTTACTATCTTTGCCTTAGATGGGTCAAGGATAGGCTGTGATATTTCTTGTTCATCTTTCAGACTTTTAAGGCTACGCAGATTTGGACTGTTCTTGCTTGGCATTGATCGCTACTCCGTCAATAAAGTTATAAATTTCATCAAATTGATCACAAACTTGCCTATAGTTATGACGCGCAAGTGGATCAGCTTCCATAAGTTGTTTAATAGATTTCTCTTGCTCAAAGATTGCATTAAATACCTTTGACATTCTCAAGGGTAATACTGGTATAGAGCCAAGATGTTGTTCCACCTGACTCTTAACATTAAGATATTCAGCACTTTGCTTCCAATCGTCAGAGAATATTTCTTTTCTACCCTTCTCTAATTTCGTAGCTACAACTAATATATTATCTGTAAAGCGTTGTATTTCACGTATAGTACCTATACCAGCTACCAATGCTTTAACTTCGTTACTTATAGGCACAATAACAATGTCAGCCTGACTCAAAGCAGAGACTATAGATGGAGAGTTTTCTGTAATAGATCCAGCCAAGTCAAATACTATATCAATATCGTCAGGGATTTCTGGAAAAGGTTCATTCGCTTTTAACGCAAGTAAGTTATCATCAGGAATAAAACCATCAAAAATATGGAAGTGCTCATTAGTGCCTATTCCATAATTTCTATCTAATACAATATTTGTGGCAATAGGCGTTTTACCATCACCACCCTTCCCGCTATATACAACTATCTTCATTATCTACTCTAACTAATAAATTATTAAACTAATAAATTATAATAATAAAATACCAGTAAACCTTAATGTCAATAAGATGGCATTAGATCATTACATTAAAACATCATTATGCTAAAACAGTATGATAAAAAAACAATATGTGTGCTTTCTATAATACTGTTATATTTGGATTTTGATAAATAGGAATATTATTTTGCTAGCATTCTAGAAAATGTTAATAACATTATTTTAATATGCTGTCATTTATGAATTATAATAAACAGAAATATTTTAAAAACAATTACTATTATTACTGATCTAGCTTTACAGGCATTGCACCTAATTAAGATACAATTTCTATATATATACTGAAATAATAGAATACTTAAATACTAGCATTTAAGTATTCTAACTAGTGCATAGCAAGATAATTGTTAGTTTATTTGTTCCTGTTTCAAAAAACTTAGATTAGATATTTCTATCCTTTCTCCGTCTGATTGTCTATTTTGTATTCCGTTTTAGTAATTTATTCAGTAGATGTAGTTTAATAAAGAAAAGAGGAAAGAAAAATGGGTGGTTATGTAGGTGGTAGTTTAGACCCGATAGATGATGTTGAATTACCTGAATTGATTGATCTTCCGGTATATCGTGAGGATTATATAAGTCAGGAGCGAGTAGATGAATTATGTAAGCTAGTTTGGAAAGAGCGACAATATGACATCAAGACAATGGTGTTTCATGAAAGAGATCATGAAGGACCATTTGATAGAAATTGTGATTATTTCTATGCACTGAAGGAAATTACAAACCATCTTAGAGAAGAAGAAAAGACTGGGCGTATTGAGCCGATATCAATGATTGCTATGGTGAATTTGAACTATGAAATCAGTCGCCGTGTCAGGTTAGCAACTGGCTATGAAGATTATAAACCTTATGGAAAACCAATTGCAGATGGGCCGCAAGGGCCATTCCCACCAATTGGACAATTGGATAATTGGCTTAACGGACGTAGAGACGAAGATCCTGCAAAGATTAGTCCAGATAGAGAAGCAGTTTATAACAAGTTATGCAAAGAACATCCGGAAGTGGTCTTTGCAAACGCTGAAGCAAGACAACGACACATAGCACTAGATGAAACATATGAATTTATTGATGCTTATTACAGGAAACATTTACCTGAAAAGGGAAATCAAAATGTTGATACGAATAACAGGAAAATAATAGAAACACATATCAAGATAGTAGACAAAATAGCTAGTTGTATGAAAAGCAAATACTGGAAAAAATATCTATTGTTTTTTGTTGTGATAATACTAATTCATGATGCATATGTATTCGCCATGGATCTTATAAGAGATATTATTTCTGATTAGAATCCTTGGGTTAAACCCTACAAGAGTAACATATACGACATAGGAATATTATTTGTCCATCTGAGGTATACCCTAAACTGATGTCAGGTACTTTCAGTAATTACGTCAGAATGAAGTTTGAAATTTATTTAATTGACATATTTCTCTAAAGGTCATAGATATTATTCTGACAATATTTATGAATATGAGGTTTATGTGTCAGGTCAACGAATAGGTTATATCAGAGTAAGTAGTGCTGATCAGAATCCTGATAGACAATTGGAAGGCATTCAGCTAGACAGAACATTCATTGATAAAGCATCTGCAAAAGATGTAAACCGCCCTGAATTAAATTCCTTACTTTCCTTTATCCGTGAAGGCGATACTTTACTGGTTCACAGTATGGATCGACTAGCAAGAAATCTAAATGACTTGCGTGATCTGGTTAAGGAACTAACGGATAGGGGCATCAAGGTTGAATTTGTAAAAGAGAAACTGGTGTTCAGCGGTGAAGATTCTCCTATGGCAATATTATTACTTTCTGTAATGGGTTCCTTTGCTGAATTTGAAAGATCATTATTAAAAGAACGTCAAAAAGAAGGTATTGCTCTGGCTAAACAAAGAGGGGCATATCGTGGACGCAAGAAAGTATTAACCCCTGAGCAAGTTAACACATTAAAACAAAGAGTATCACAGGGAGAACGTAAAACAGATCTGGCTAAAGAATTTGCCATAAGCCGTGAAACGCTTTACCAATATTTGAGAAATACATAATGTACTGGGCAATAAAAATGAAAAGATTATTTGTTAATTATAGTAGGTAGAATTAAAATGGTTACAAAACAAAAAACAAAAATTGACCAGAGTGTGAGGGATTTATTTAAGTATACTCGCGCAGAAGTAACAAAGAATGACATTCTTGTTTTTTCTCCTAATGACCCTGGCTATAAAGACTATGTGGAGCTTTGGTTAAATATACTTGAAACTGGTAATATACCTAAGGAAGCTGAATTTAATCTCTCAGAAGTAATTGGTCTCACAGGCTGGTGTGATCCATCAGAAGAAGAAAATCTGGAGCATTTTTTAAATTACAGGAGATTTACTAGTTCTGTTGGAATTGCATTACTTCACTATGGTAATAGTAGCGAAATGGTTCGCCAAGCAAATTATTTGGCACGTGATCTCATTATTGATGTTGATAAAACATCTAATACACACCTTTCATTGTTAAGAAAAGTATTCTTAGTAACAAAGGATTTATTGGAAGAGACCAATGAAGAGGAAGACTATCCTTTCTTTACATTCGGCTCAATGATTCTTGCCCAGCTTGATAATGATTGGAATGGAGCTGATAATTATGCTTCACAATTAATTGAAGATGAAAATAATGTACGTAAAAATGAATTATTAAATTATTTTCATGCAAATACGGATAGTCGTTTTTTACTAGGGCTTACCTGTTACGACCAATTACATAAAGATTGGATCGATTTTGCCAGAAAATTAAGTAATCCCAATAAGAACGAAAACACCCAACTTGTCATAGATTCTATGATTGATGGTTAATATAGAGAATGAGGTTAATAATGATTATAGCTGAGATGGAATATGAAAAACATTACTCGGATTTTCACACAGAGTTAGAAGAATTCATAAAGTCCAATTTTGAGAAAGTAGAAAGCGGACATCAAGGTGACTCATATATTTGGATATTTGATGGGAATGATAAAGTAACTATAGACACATTCTCATCAATGAAACACCAAATAAAATGCAGTTCAACTGACAGCCCATTACTAGATGAAGTAATTAAAAAACTAACAGCAAATTATAATTTACACATCTATGAAGAATCTAAACTGGAACCACATGAAGAAATTTATAACACTTAGTAAACAGATTGTATTTAATGAAGGGTTCTATTAAAAATATATAAATATCAGTAGATTTTATTTTTAGGTACACCCTAAATTTCATAAAGTCATCAATAAATTTATTCCCTGAAATCTCAGCTTTATAATTGATAAATTTAGAGCAACCCTATTTGTCAGTAATTTATTCTAGATGAGTAGGGGGCAACAATTCCCTGAGTAATAGTGTCACTACAAATCTATTTCCTTGCCAAATAGAAAATATCTGATATTATAAATATACAAATTGACGTAAGTCACAATTCCACCTTTCGAGGTGGAGTAAAAAGCTCCTAACGGGGCTTTTTTTATTACAAGTATGATTTTAAATCTTGACGGATTGCTTGAAATTCTTTTTCTGCCAACCGACCCATCTTATTCTCATTTAATCGTGATACATCTAACAAACGTAAATGTGTTAGCATTGCACATTGTTTCTTATTGTTAAAATAAAATTGATGATAATGTTTACTATCTTTTATTTGAGTAGTCAGTGGTACGCCCCAGAATAATCTCTTATTGAATTTCCTAACAATTAGCACAGGCCTGTGAAATTCATCACCCTTGCCGTTTTCCTCATGACCAACATTTAAACCTATAGAACACCACCAGATCTCACGCTCTTTGAACGTTGGCAACCCAACCTTACCATCAACATTTTTCTTCTTTTCATTCCACTTATTAAAATCTTTCTGCACTTGTTACCTGTATATTTTTATATATACAGAACATATATCATTTTAAGAAATAAAAGAGAAAGATATTTTTGAGTCCATTTTAAGTGGTTTCGTAATATCGGTTCAGTTTACATACTTATATGATATTAATGAACTGGTCAATAGCTGGTTCAATATAGGTACACCCATAATGAACCAGTCCGAAATTATTAAGCATTATTAAAATGAGTAGGGGGCTATCTCAGAAACAGAGGAAGCTATGCCCTCTGCTTCTGAATAATTACTTTTAGTGATTCCAAAAAATGTGAACTTCTTCATAGCCTATTTCTATTGTATAAATATCTCCGTTAAGTTCCATGTCACGACCCATCTTTTCATAATCAATATAATATTCTAAATGTTTGGGGATCTCGCTTGTTTCTTCTGTTAATTCCTGAGCATAGTCAGCAATTGATTTATGGCATCCACAATAATTATCTTCAATGGCTTTGGTAGCATCTTCTATATCACCATTAAAATAGCTTAATAGCTCTCCTCCTATTCCTGAGTGTTCTTCTATAAAGCAGGCTATCTTGTGAGCTGTTTCTATTCCTTCATATTCTCCAAGTCTGTAACTACCGAATCCTTCATAACCATGAATTGCAAATTCATCTGCTATCTTCTCTAAGGGGGAAGTTTTAAGCATCTTGTTAATCTGTTCCCATATATCATCAATTTCTTGTGTGGCGTCAATCCATATACCATGTAGATAACCATTATTATAAGCTGCCAGATCTGCTACATAGATTCTTATATCTTCACTCATTTCTTTACTCCTAATTCAGTTCAAAAGTTCTACGAAACTGTTTTTCGCTATAACTTCTGACGACTAGGGCGACTAGGCTGAGGTGAAAAAATCAAGAATAATTGCGGAGGGTCTATCCATAGATGTAACCATCGTGATGGAAACCGTCATTATCCTTGATTACCACTTGTGGGGTTTGAGGAGATGCAATGCTCCTGAAGTACTTAACTATCTGGGCTTTATTTCTTTGTATATTTTTGAAATATAGACAAAACTTATTTCACTCACTATAAAGAATATTTATTAGTTCATACAACGCATCAGAATGAGTAACAAATCTTCTAACAACAAAGTAATGACGATAAGCGATATAATGTTAATTGCCGAGGAACACTATAATAATGCGCAATATAATAAATCTATAAACTTATATGACCAAATTCTAACGAATTACCCCAACAACTATAAAGCTCTATTTTCTCGTGCAAAATCATTAAGAAAAATTAATAAATTCCAAGAGGCCTTGGTTGATCTTAATGTATTACTTGATTTGCCAGTTACCAAATATATTGTGCATATTCATATGGCAGATAATTTAAGATCTCTACATTTATATGATGAAGCTATAGACAACTATCGAAAGGCAATTGAGATTAAACCTGATCATGAAGCAACATATATACCTGCTGTTCATTTAATGATTATGCATGATAGGTTTCATGAGGCTGTAGATGTAGTAGACAATGGAATCAAATATCTTCCAGAAAGTTCTGATATATTATCCTTGAAAGGCAAAGTTCACTCCAGATTGAAAGAATTTGATAAGGCTGAGGAGGCTTATGATAAGGCCCTCAGTACATCACCAAGAGAAAAAATTAAACATATTATAACCAATGAGACTGCAATTATTAAAGATAAACTGGGAAAATATGATGAAGCTATGAAGCTTATGTTAATTTCTCAGAATGAAGCAAAGATGCGTCCCGAGTATAAACAATATAACACTAATGAAACAGATAATTTCATATCCTCAGCACAAAAAAAAGTTAACACTTCTGAATGGAATGATAACATTGGTGACAATAAAAAAGATCCTATCTTTCTTGTGGGTTTCCCACGATCTGGCACTACATTAATGGAACAGATTCTCTTTTCACACCCTCATCTAATTGTTACAGATGAGTTAGGAATCATGCCCGCAATGAATTTAAATATACATGAAGTGTTTAATAAGAAATTCATATATCCCAATGATTTTAATAATATAACTGAAGAAGAAATATCTCTTTGGCGTAAAGAATATTTTGAAAGAATGAAAAGAAATATTCCTAATTATGATTCTAAATTACGTATTGTTGATAAAAACCCCATGTCATTCGTTTACCTACTTGCTGTTAAAAAATTCTTCCCACAGTCACCTATATTAATGATGATACGTGATCCGAGGGATGTAATACTAAGTTGTTTTTTTCAAAATTTTGTTCCTAACTCTAGTAACGCTCACTTTTTCTCACTTGAGGATTCAGCAAAATATTATGCAGATGCCATGAGCCTTTATTTACAATTCAGAAAGAATCTAGGCTTAAATATCATGCAGGTAAAGTATGAAGATTTATGTGATGACCTAGAACCAAATCTCAGGAAAATTATTAATCACATAGGAGAGGATTGGGATGATAACTTGCTAGAATATTACAATCAGGAACATCGTTATATACAAACCCCTAGCTTCGAGGCAGTAAAAGAG
>Ga0316207_10005245_pt1 | contig 10847 bp, 10 predicted proteins | sample 6weekpyrite_MG_FD_204943 | JGI IMG/M metagenome (GOLD analysis project Ga0316207, IMG submission 204943) | Microbial mat bacterial communities from mineral coupon in-situ incubated in ocean water Damariscotta River, Maine, United States -... | ecosystem: Environmental > Aquatic > Marine >...
TCATTAATGGGAGCAAGAGATTTAAGTATTATCAATACTCCACCACCAAATAGACAGCCTGTTTTAACTGAAATCGTTGCCTTCAACGAAGAAGCGATTCGTGATTCTATCGCTTATGAAGTTAGTCGTGGTGGACAAGTCTTTTTTGTGCACAATCGCTTGGAAAACATTGCTGAAGTTTCTGGTATGATACAACGATTATGTCCAGGAGTTCGTGTCGCCATTGGTCATGGCCAGATGGAAGGTAAAAAGTTGGAGAAAATAATGATGGACTTCATCAATCATGAATACGATGTTCTTTTAGCAACAACCATCATAGAATCTGGAATTGATATTGCCAACGCAAACACAATTATCATCAATAATGCTCAAAATTTTGGCATCAGTGATTTACATCAACTAAGAGGACGTGTTGGACGTTCTAATAAGAAGGCTTTTTGTTATTTAATCGCTCCTCCTGTTTCAGCAATGACCCCTGAGGCAAGAAAACGATTAGAAGCGTTGGTGCAGTTCTCCGATTTAGGGGCTGGATTTAATATCGCCATGAAGGATTTAGATATTCGTGGAGCTGGAAATATGCTCGGAGGAGAACAGAGTGGTTTTATTTCTGACATCGGTTTTGAGATGTATCAGAAAATTCTAAACGAGGCAATGGACGAATTACGGGAAAGTGAATTTAAAGAATTATTTGCCGATAGAAACTCGGATAACCTCACTCATTTCGTAAACGATTGCATTCTAGAAACAGACTTGGAAGTCAGAATACCGGATGATTACATCAACAATGTGGCAGAACGATTAAGTATCTACCAACAAATGGATGGGTTAAAAGATGAAAAAGAACTCAACGCATTTATTCCAGAATTAGAAGATCGTTTTGGCCCTATTCCTTTGCAAGTTGAAGAATTGATTTTGTCGTTTCGACTACGTTGGTTAGCAGAAAAGTTAGGCATAGAAAAACTTGTGTTGAAATCAAACAAAATGATTGGCTATTTTATTAAAAACCCTCAATCTAAGTTCTATGAATCGCCTGTTTTTACAAAAGTACTAGACTTCATGCAAAAACACCCAAGCGAAATGAAGTTGAGTGAGAAAAATGACCGTTTGCGTGTAATTTACAGTGATGTTTTGTCCATTGAGGATGCTTTTGGGAGGTTGGAGAAGGTTTTGAGATAGAGAGTTTTGATGATAATAAATAGATGTCTAGTCGTTTGACGTCTGGTGAAAAAAGCTAGTGAGGAGAACCATTTCTTGCTAATTAATTAGAATTAAAAGGAGTTACGATGAGCTAGTGGGCTACTTTCTGCATTAAAGCGATTACTTTTAGTAAATTTACCCCCATGCCAAAAGCAATCGTTTCTGTAACCAACGATCTATACACTGACAATCGTGTGCACAAAGTCTGTAGCTTTCTACATAAGCAAGGTTATGACGTTTTGTTAGTTGGCAGAAAACGAAGAGATAGCCTTCCTTTAGAAAATAGAATATACACCACAAAGCGCATGAAATTGCTCTTTGAAACAGGAGCTAAATTTTACGCTTCGTATAACATTCGCTTATTTCTATTGCTTTTGTTCCGCAAAGTAGATCTTCTAGTTGCCAACGATTTAGATACCCTTCTTGCCAATCACTGGGCTAAAAAGTTCAAACGAAAAACGAGATTGGTGTATGATTCTCATGAATATTTTACAGAAGTTCCGGAGTTAACGAGTCGTCCAAAAGTGCAAAAAACATGGTTGCGTATTGAGCGCAGAATCTTTCCAACATTGGAAACAATTTATACGGTTAATGATTCCATCGCAAAGATTTATAGTGATTTATACAACAAAGAAGTCAAGGTTGTTCGCAATATTTCTCCTCTTTGGCAACCAAAAGAACTGCGAAGCAAAAAAGAATTAGGCATCCCAGAAAATAGGAATTTAATCATCTTGCAAGGAGCTGGAATTAACGTTGACAGAGGTGCAGAAGAAGCCGTTGAGGCCATGCAACAGATTGACGGAATATTGATGGTGGTTGGAGATGGAGATGTCGTATCACAATTGAAAGATCGTGTAAATGCGCTTAAAATTGAGAAAAAAGTGCTGTTTTATGGCAAAAAACCCTACGACGTAATGATGAATTATACACATTACGCATCCATTGGTTTAACGCTAGATAAGGCGACAAGTCTTAACTACAAGTTTTCACTTCCGAACAAAGTGTTTGATTATATGCACACACAAACGGCAATTGTTGCAACGGATATCAAAGAAGTTGCCTCAGTGATTCGCCAACACGAAATTGGAGAAATTATTGAACCTTTTACGTCCGATAATTTAGCATCGACCATCAATAAACTATTCTCGAATAATTCTCGTTTAGAAGGATACATTGCCAATTGCAAGATTGCTTCACAAACAGACAACTGGGAAAATGAAAGTCAAATCTTGGCGGAAATTTATCCAAAAGTGATCGAAAAATGAGTGACAAAAAATTACAAATCGTTGCTTTCGACGTTCCCTTTCCTGCAGATTACGGAGGTGCGATTGACGTTTTCTATCGCATTAAAGCCCTCCATAGACTCGGTTACAAAATAACTCTACACTGCTTTGAATATGGCAGGGGAGAGCAAACAGAACTAAACAAGTATTGCGAAGAAGTTATTTATTATAAACGAAAGTTTTTTACTGCCCTTTTTAGCAAAGAACCCTTCATTGTTGCCTCCAGAAAAGTTCCCCAATTATTAGAGAATTTACGCAAAAATGATTCTCCCATACTTTTTGAAGGTTTACATACCTGTGGCTATTTAGACGCTGTTTTTCGCAAAAATCAATTGAATTTTGCGAGAATTCACAATGTTGAACACGATTATTACGCAGAACTGGCAAAAAACAGCAAGGGCTGGCGAAAATTATTCTTTCGTTTGGAAGCGAAAAAACTCAAAAAATTTGAACCCGTTTTAAAGCATGCCGACCACATTTTAACTATTCAAAAAAACGATCTTTCTCACTTTAAAAAGTATTCAGAAAACGTTCATTTATTGCCTGCATCTTTCCCTCAAATAGAGATGAAATTCAACTCGAAAACGGATCCTATTTGTTTGTTTCATGGAAATCTCTCTGTCGTAGAAAATGAAAACGCGGTCCTCTGGATTTTAAAGAATGTTCCATTTCCGAAAGGCGTTCTGTTTATTATTGCCGGAAAAAACCCGAGCACCAATTTAAAAGCTGTTTGTGCACAATTAGAAATTGAGTTAGTTGCAAATCCTACTGAGGAACAAATGACAACACTTGTTCAGTCGGCAAGAATTCACTTGCTCTATACAGAGCAGTCAACAGGTTTAAAGTTAAAGCTGTTGAACGCCTTGTCAACGTCAGGCCATGTACTTTTGAATGAAAAAATGATCGCGGGAACGAATTTAAAAGAACTGTGTACCGTTGCCAAAACCGGAGAAGAATTTTCTAAAAAAATTGCAGAGTTAATAACGCCCCCTTTATCAGAAGAAGCTTTTGATCTAAGAAAAACGGTTTTACTAGATCAGTTTGACACCGAAAAGAATTGTCGGGATTTGTTTGAAAGAATGAAATGAATTTGAGACAATCATACTGATATACTTTACATTCTTCTTTGACAATTAAATTATTAATCGTAATATTGCAATTAACTAATAAAGAAAGAATGGGCTTAGCAAAAACGGAAATGTTTACGGATGAACAGAATGAAATTTCTTTATTCGCAAAAGTCTTTGGACACCCTGCAAGAGTGGCAATTTTACAACAACTATTTAAAATAGACGCTTGTTACTGTGGTGACTTGGTCAACGAAATCGGACTTGCTCAACCCACAATTTCACAGCATTTAAAAGAACTTAAACATTTAGGACTTATCAAAGGGAATGTAGAAGGAACAAGCGTTTGCTATTGTATAAATCCCGAAAATTGGACGAGCATGAAAGAAACGATGTTGCAATTTCTAAATCAAGATCTTTCTAACAAAGAAGGTTGTTGCTAAAAAATTTATGGTCAACAATCATTTAACCTCAACGAACTAATATTAAAATGACAGCAACGAAATCCACACTATTTTTAAAAATAGAAGAAATAATCAAAGAGTTAGATACACAAACTATATCTGATGAGCGCAAAGCCGTTTTGCAACCACTGGGTAGTTTTATTAAGTCAAAAGTTTCAAGTCACAAAGATATTAGACTTCATTTTATTTGCACACACAATTCGCGAAGAAGTCATTTATCACAAGTTTGGGCACAAACAATGGCTCATTATTTCAATCTAAAAAACGTTATTTGTTATTCTGGCGGTACAGAATCTACGGCAGTTTTCCCAATGGTAGTTGAAACGTTACAAACAACAGGTTTTCAGGTTAAGCCTATTTCAAACAACGAGAACCCGATTTACAGTATTAAATATTCGAATAATGAACATCCTATTATTGGGTTTTCAAAAACAATAGATGATGATTTCAATCCAAAATCTGAATTTGCCGCAATTATGACGTGTGATTCAGCCAGCGAAGCCTGTCCTTTTGTTCCGGGTGCAGAAGTACGCATTCCAATCACTTTTGAAGATCCAAAAGCATTCGACGATACACCACAGCAAGCTGAAAAATATAAGGAAAGAAGTCTTCAAATTGCAACTGAATTATTTTACATTTTCTCTCACATAAAATCATAAAAATGGCAACAAAAAAATTAAGCTTTCTCGACAAAAATTTAACTCTATGGATATTTATTGCAATGGCAATTGGGGTTGGAGTTGGATATTTCTTTCCAAAATTTCCAAATGTCATCAACTCATTTAGTAGTGGAACAACGAATATTCCCATTGCAATTGGTTTAATCGTTATGATGTACCCTCCTTTGGCTAAAGTCAACTTTTCGCTTTTACCAAACGTTTTTAGAGATACCAAAATTCTTTCCGTTTCGCTTCTTTTGAATTGGATAATTGGTCCTGTTTTAATGTTTATCTTGGCCATTACATTTCTACGTGATTACCCAGAATATATGGTTGGACTGATTTTAATTGGTTTGGCCCGCTGCATCGCCATGGTTTTGGTCTGGAATGACCTTGCAGAAGGAAGTAGTGAATATGGTGCTGGCTTGGTTGCTTTAAACAGTATTTTTCAAGTTTTTGCCTATAGTTTTTATGCATGGATTTTTATAACCGTTCTTCCTCCCTATTTTGGATTTGAAGGAGCCATCGTAGATATTTCCATTCAAACGATTGCAGAAAGTGTTGCCATTTACCTAGGGATTCCTTTTGCCATGGGAATATTAAGTCGAATACTATTGGTAAAACTTAAAGGCGAGGAGTGGTATAATAAAAAATTCATACCAACAATTTCTCCTTTGACATTGATTGCACTCTTATTTACAATTGTGATTATGTTCTCGTTAAAAGGCGAATTGATTGTAGAAATTCCTATGGATGTTCTAATAATTGCCATTCCGCTTCTTATTTATTTTAGTTTGATGTTCGTAATTGGTTTTTTCATTACCAAAGCAATGGGCGCAGAATATGATAAAACAGCGGCTGTTGCTTTTACAGCAGCAGGCAATAATTTTGAATTAGCCATTGCCGTTGCTATTGCCGTTTTCGGATTGAATTCAGGGCAAGCCTTCACCGGAGTTATCGGTCCATTAGTTGAAGTGCCAGCATTGATTTTGTTGGTTCGAGTTTCGTTCTGGCTGAAGAAGAAATATTTCGGAAAAGCGAGTGCTTAAGTATGTGTGTTTTTAAAATTCTCCGACAAACAAACGACTGAAATTAATTAACTGTCGAATAGCTTTTCGTTTTAGTGTGGCTAGTTACCTTTCTGCGTGGGGAAAAGCATAAAGATGAAAATGTAGAAGAGTACAATAGATTCGTTATATTTGGTAGTTGTATGTAATTTGAAAATCGCATTAAAACAAGTAACTTCAAATAAAATAATGAGTATTTCCTCTTTTCATCTTGCAAGAATTCCGTTTGGAAAAGCGATTAAAGGATTATTCTTCAACCTAATAAAAAAGAACACAAAAGGTCTAATTTATTCTGAATATATGACCGCAATGACTTTAGGTTCTCCTATTCTATCTCCTTCTCGATTTTTAATACGAGAAATAGCAATATTTGCTCAATGGGAAAATGAAAAAGACCTTGAACATTTTTTAGAAAAAAACAAATTTGGTAAAGTCCTAAACAAAGGTTGGCACATTCGTTTAGGTTTTATGAGAGATTGGGGGAATATAAAAGGCTATAAAGTACCTAAAGAAAAAGAAATATTAGATAATCCAAACTCTCCTGTTGTTGCAGTAACTATTGCACGAATGAAACCTCTTGCAGTTCCAAGGTTTTTAAATTGGGGAAGACCCGTTGAAAAATTAGTAAGAGACCATTCTGGAACATTGCTTTCTCTTGCTTCTTTCAATTTTCCAAATACAATTTCAACCTTTACAATTTGGAAAAATGTGCAAGAAATGGAAAATATGGTTCACGGTCATAGCAAAATGGAAAAACCTAAAAGACATTCAGACGCTATGAAAGAAAGAAAACGAAAGAGCTTTCATTTTGAATTTACAACTCTTAGGTTCAAACCACTTTCTGAATATGGTTCTTGGAAAGGAAAAAGCAACTACACCAAAACAACAAATTAGTGATAGGATTTGCTTCTATAAAACAAAGCTTTCAGGATTGGATAACTCAACAATGGGTTATTCTTTCTGGTAAAAAAATAAATTCAAAAGAGTATGAATGGCTTTTAGGTCCATTTGGAAACACAAATGGAATTGGTGAAAAATTTATTAATCAGTTAGCAGAAAATGAAAATTTAGAAATCTATAAATCTGAACAAAACAAAGGTCTAATAAAATCAATTGACCAATTAAATTTGTCTTCAACTGAACTAAATAAGTTATCAAAAAATGTAATTGACTTTTATGAAAACACGAGTGATTACGAGTTTGCTTTAAAAACTAAATGGAATCCATTTTTTAAGATTTTCGGATACTTACTTAAAATACTCTTTAGTAATAGAATTGAGCAATTGAACATTCCAATGAATAATAACAAGAATGCTAAGAGAATGAATAGTAACATTATTCAATTAATTGATAAAAAAACCAATGTACTAAAACGAACAATTTGGTTAAGAACCTTTCAAGAATCAAAACAGGTTATTTATTCTGGTGTTTACGAAACTTGTGCAATACCAAACGGAATAACTTGTATTAAAGCAATGTTTCCATTACCAAACGGAAATGCAACGGTTATTTTACAACCAAGCGTTGGAGATAATGGAGAATTAACCTTAAAATCAGCAGGTAGAAAAATTGGAGATAGTGGGTTTTACTTTTTACTAAAAGATAAAAACGGAAACTTATGGACAAAGTATGTTAAATCGCTTAAAGATAATTTAACTGTGAGTTTTGATGAAGGAGAAATAAAAGCAAATCAAACACTGACATTTTATGGCTTCAAAGTACTGAATTTTGAATATGAAATAAAAAAAACTAAGAAAAGGTTACCCCTTGGGGTTTAGTTCAACACCTCAAGTGCTTAGGCATAGTTTTGCCACTCATTTATTAGAAGATGGAGCCGATTTGAGGTATATACAATGCCTCTTAGGACATAGCAGCAGTAAAACAACCGAAATATACCCACGTAACATTAAATCATGTTAAATCCATAAAAAGTCCTTTTGATTCATTAAATTTGAATATAAATACATAAAGGATATATATGTAATAGTCACATATATTACAATTATTACAATGTTATTCCGAATGACGTGGTTTCCGTTGCACAATAGGATACATTTTGAAAGCATTGGATAAAAAGAAAAGACGAAAGATTTTAGAAGATTAAAGTCGATCGATAGAGTAATCGATGCAAATTATATTTGTAATTGTTACACAAGTGCGACTTTAAAGTTATTTGTTAAAAATGACAAAATCAAGTTTTTTCAAATTTTATTCAAAGCTTCTCTTGTATTCAACGATACCATACCCAAGGATATAATACATAAAATACTCGACCAAAGTATTTAATTGTAAAACAAGGGAAAGTCGCAATAACATGTCCTATATTTCATGCCTTTAAAGTGGTGTATTCGAGATAGGCACGAAATATAGCCCTTATACGTACGTCAGACTGCGCAAAAACTCACATTGAGTATATTGATGGAAAAATAAATGAGTACCAAGATCAATTAGAACTCGAAGACAGCGTTGATAAAAAAGAACAGATTAAGAAAAAAATAGATTATCAAAATAGTAAGAAGACCAACTATCAGCACATTGAACAGCAATTAAAAGAAACCCGAGAATCTCAAATATCTTTAAACGACGCTGATGCTAAAAGTGTTATTTTACACCGAAATATTGTTAACGTAGGCTACTGCGTACAAGCTGGATGTGATGGAAAACATAGTCTTTTTGTCAACAACGATACGGGAACTGTAAACGATACCCATGCACTTTCTCCAATGGCTTTGGATGCAAAGTCTTTGCTTGGATTACAAACAATGAATGTCATTACTGACAAAGGTTATACAACAGGAAAGCACATTGATATCTGTACAAAAAATAACATTACTACATTTTCTTCTCCAAAAGATCATTCCTCTCAACATAATGGACTCTTTGACATGCAGATTTTCAAATACGATAAAGAGAATGACTTTTATACTTGCCCCAGCGGGGAAATTCTAGCAACAAATGGAGCTGTTTACAACAAGGCAAGCCACAAAGTTAAACACTACAAAAACCGTCAAGCATGTAAAATTTGCGACCTCAGAGATCAATGTACAATGAACAAAAATGGCCGTTTTATTGAACGCTCTATCTATCAAGAAGCATTGGAAGAAAATAAAAAACGAGTCGAAGCTAATCCAGATTATTACCGCTTGAGACAACAAATAGCAGAACATCAATTTGGCACACTAAAAAGACAATGGGGATTTACTTTTACCCTCATGAAAGGAAAACAGAATGTACTTTCAGAAGTAAATCTAATGATGACTGTTTACAATCTTAGGAGACTCATGTCCATTTTTTCGGTAAATGAGTTGAAAAACAAGCTAAAAGAGCTTGTTAAGTTATTTTTGATGAAATACGTCTATTGTAAACGTATTCAGATGATTTAAATTCAAAAATGTAGATCTGTGAAATATAAATTCTTGAAAAATACCTCTTGTCAGGGAAGAGTTATGTGCGAGATTAATACTATTTTTAAAAGAAAATGGCGTTTGTGCGCAAACTCTCGTTAGGCTTAATAGAAGTACATGATCAAATACCCATACATATTAATATTGTTCTTCACTGTGTCTTGTAGCTCTAACCACTCGATAATAAAAGAGAACGTGGGCATCGACGTTTATACCTACGATCACGAAGGAGAGTTGCAAGCTTCTGCTATGCCTGAGCTTCGCCAGAATAGTGAATTGATTAACTATAAGAGACGGTTTGAATATCTGCTTATAAACGTTTCAGAAATTCATAATCCAGAACAATCAGAAAGAAGAAAAGAAATTTGGAATTTATATCCAGATACAACAAAACTTAAACAGTTATATCTCAAGGAATATATCAAGGATGAAAAACTGACAAACTACTTCGAAATTACAGAAGCAGCGATTAATGATACATCTATTGCGGTAACATCATCTTTCAATGAAGAAGAATTAATGGAGGTTGCTTCTAAGTTTTTCTATTGCGACAAAGTATTTCTTGACACTACAGTTCAGTCACATGTATGCGTAGGTTTAAATGGTGTCAGTGAAGCAAATTGGAGCAAGGACTATACACTGATCGAAGCGTTTTGTTATGAAGCTATATTCGATGACCTTGTCTCAGACACATCACAAATTCATGCAGCTTATAGCACTGAAAAGAAAGAAGCTTGCAATCAATACAAGGCAACAATGACATCCCTTGACGAGTACTTGATAGAGGTAAGGATTGAATTATTCGAACGTATGAAGAACGATGCAGTATTAAGAGTAAAACTTTTGGAATATTATCATAAGAACCGGAACAACCTAGCGTTTGAAATAATCTAAGCCTAACAGCACCTATAATTCACCACGGTTTTCTTTTCAACTAATTCGTTTATCTTTAAGGATGCGGCGAAAGTATAGCTGCAAAACGTTGCCAGTAATGTAAAAGCACCTTGTTAAAATTCATCAGATAAACATAAAAATGAAATATAATCAGAAATTAACTGAATATTTTTTGTAACATTAAATAAAATTTCCACACTAATTGTTCAATGATTAAAGACATAATATTTCAAATAAAATACTCATTTTCTCAAATAAGATTCAATCGAAAAAAAGAGATAAATCAAAGATTAAAAGAATCTTTTGGAAAACTGAAAGACGACTCTTTTGACTTTGACTATATTGAAAAATACTTTAGAAACAAAGATAATTCAAAAGCATATCAAGTAATATCAGACAAAACTTGTAATGACTTGGATTTTGATGACTTGTTTATGTTTCTTGACCGAACTAATTCAAAAGTTGGTCAACAATACTTTTACAATAATCTTCGGATAATAAAAGTAAATGAAAAGCAAACCAAGCTAAACGAAGAATTAATAACTGAATTATCAGAAAATCCTGAATTAAGAATTTCAGTTCAAAAAAAGATTGAAAAACTAAAACATAAAGATGCGTACTACATAACTACATTATTTCAAGAAGAGCATATAAATCCTCCAAAATGGTTTTTTGTTATAAAATTATTGAATCACCCACATACTTCCCTTTGTCAACTAAAATAAGGTTTTTGATTCATCATTCGACTAATTAAAGTGTTAAAACTTGATGCTGGGAATGCTTTTCGATTAAATCGGTAGAAAAACTCATCA
>Ga0316207_10005246_pt1 | contig 10845 bp, 9 predicted proteins | sample 6weekpyrite_MG_FD_204943 | JGI IMG/M metagenome (GOLD analysis project Ga0316207, IMG submission 204943) | Microbial mat bacterial communities from mineral coupon in-situ incubated in ocean water Damariscotta River, Maine, United States -... | ecosystem: Environmental > Aquatic > Marine >...
GCTTGATGACATTGTCACGCGTACACGTAATGGTGGTGCAGAAATTCTTGCACTGCGCCAGAATAGCAGTGCATTTGATGCCCCCGCCGCTGCCGTGGCCGTTATGGTCGATGCAATTGTGAATGACCGTAAGCGGGTGTTGCCAACGGTGGCCATGCTGGAAGGAGAGTATGACTGTGATGACCTGGCGATAGGCGTGCCCTGCGTACTTGGCGAGGCGGGAATGGAAAAGGTGATTTCGCTAGAATTGAATCAGCAGGAGCAGGAAAATTTTGATCAGTCGGTGGCCTCTGTTCGAAAAGACCTGGAAACGCTATCCGGCATAAAATAAAGCACCATCAGCAAGGCGGGTGCGTTAAAATGTGCGGATGAGAAAACGCGCCTACCTTATCGATTCCAGTATTTATATTTTTCGTGCCTGGCATGTCTTTGATGATGCGATTGCAGACATTCATGGTAACCCCACTAACGCGGTTTATGGTTTTACAGAGTTTCTATACCAGCTGTTTGAACAGAAGCAGCCGGAGTATATTGCCTGTGCCTTTGATGCGCACCAGACCAATTCCTATCGATGCGAAATTTATCCGGAGTATAAAGCCAACAGGCCGCCCGCACCGGAAGAGTTAATTACACAGTTTCGCTATTGTCGTGAGTTTTGTCGGGCGATGGGTATCCCTGAGTTTGGCAGTGACCGCTTCGAGGCTGACGATATTATAGGTACCCTGGCCACGCGTTTAAGAAATGAAGGTTTTGATATCACCATCGTCAGTGCAGATAAAGACTTAACCCAGCTGGTGTTAGGGGAACACGATGCCTGGTGGGATTTTGCCCGGGGCAATGTGCTAAATCATAAAGGGGTGGAAAAGCACTTTGGTGTGAGGCCAGAAAAAATCGCAGATATGTTAGCGCTTGCCGGAGATAAGGTAGATAACATTCCGGGTATTCCAGGGGTCGGGTATAAAATGGCTTCTAATCTACTGCAAAAGTACAGTGACATTGAAGATATCATTGAAAATATTGAAAATATTTCAAAAATGAAATTTCGCGGCTCCGCGCGTATTCAAAATCTGGTAGAAGAACACCAGCATTTATTACCGACTAATAAACGTTTAACCGAGATTGTAACCGACGCGGTGTTCGATAATCATGACCAACATGTACGCTGGCAGGGAATACCGGATGAAGATGTATTTCATGAGTTATTTGATCAGTTAAATGTCAGTGATCAGCGACGTCATCGTTGGTTAAATATTTAGTCGCGTAAAAATGCTCTGCCTTATTTTGCAAAGTCTCAGAGGTGTTAATCAATCAAATGTTTGTGGGCAATAACAAGTTTACGCTTGAGCTAAATTAATAATGAGTCAGCTAATTCTTTTTAATAAACCCTATGCGGTGATATGTCAGTTTAGTCCCCATGAAAAACACCCCTCACTGGCCGATTATATTTCCATTAAAAACGTCTATCCTGCGGGTCGATTAGATCATGACTCGGAGGGCCTGTTATTATTAACCGACGATGGAAAGTTGCAGCATAAAATATCAGACCCGAAAAATAAAATGCCAAAAACCTACTGGGTTCAGGTGGATAATCAAATCACCGAAGAAGCCGTAGAACAGTTAAAAAAAGGCGTAATGTTAAAAGATGGCTTAACCCGACCGGCGAAAGCAAGAATGATTAACGAGCCAGAAAATCTCTGGCCCCGTGACCCGCCGGTAAGATTCAGGAAAAACATTCCCACTAGCTGGATTGAATTAACAATCCGCGAAGGCAAAAACCGACAGGTAAGGCGCATGACGGCAGCGGTAGGCTTTCCTACCCTGCGTTTGATTCGTTGCAAAATTGGTCAATGGGATGTGCGTGGTATCGATTCTGGAAAGTTTATTAAAGTTGAAGTTTAAACTTTAATAGTCAAAAAAGTATACCGACTAAAGCATACCTGTTTTTTTATTGAACCCAGTAATCTATAAATAAGCCGATAAAAACACACATACCAAACCAGTTGTTATTTAAAAATGCTTTAAAGCATTTTTCAGGTATTCGATCCTTGATTAAATATTGCTGGTAGACGGTAAAAATACTGGCCACGCCAAGTCCGATATAATAAAAAAGGCCGAGCCTGGAGATAGAACCGATCAGTATTAAGTCCAGTAGTAGTAACGCCTGAAGCAAACCAACAATGAGTTTATCCGCATCACCAAATAAGATAGCTGTAGACTTTACACCTATTTTTATATCGTCATCCCGGTCCGCCATGGCATACATGGTGTCATAAGCGGTCGCCCATAAAACCGTCGCCATAAAAATAAGCCAGGTGACCTGTGTCAACTCATTAGCCTGCGCGGTAAAGGCCATGGGGGCCGCCCAGCCAAATGCGGCGCCCAGGTGAATCTGTGGCATATAGTGAAAGCGTTTCATAAAAGGATAGCTGGCGGCAAGAATGACACCGACAAAGCTCATGAGTATGGTGAGCCTGTTCATTAACAGTACCAGTAAAAAAGCGCTAAGTGAGAGTGCTGCAAAAACACCCAGGGCTTCCTTGCTGCTAATCTTGCCCGTGGCCAGGGGGCGGTTTCTGGTGCGTTCTACCAGTGGGTCAATATCTTTATCTGCAAAGTCATTTATGGCGCAGCCCGCTGAGCGCATCAGGATAACCCCGGATACGAAAACAAACAGAACCAGCGGGTCAGGCCAGCCCTCAGCGGCTATCCACAGCGCCCATAAGGTGGGCCAGAGTAACAGGTAAATGCCAATGGGGCGGTCTAAGCGTACTAACAGGGCATATTGTTTTAATTTTTCAGGCAGTTTCATCAGTCAAAGTTAAGTATAGGTGGATCGGTAAACTAACAACATTATTCGCTATGGGTGTTACGCAATTAACAGTGCTGGTATATTACCCGACCTAGAGAAAACACTACAGGGTTAAGCATGTCAAAAAAATACGATTATGATCTGATAGCAATAGGCGGTGGCAGCGGTGGTCTTTCGGTCGCGGAGCGTGCAGCCGCTTATGGGGCCAAGTGCGCAGTCGTTGAAAGTGGCAAAATTGGCGGAACCTGTGTGAATGTAGGTTGTGTGCCCAAGAAGGTAATGTGGTTTGGTGCAAACCTTTCCCATGCCATCGAGGATGCAAAAGACTATGGCTTTGACCTTGAGAATAAAGGGTTTGACTGGAATCACCTGGTCACTAAAAGAGAGAACTACATTGATGGTATAAATAGCTGGTATCACAATTACCTGGCAGACTCTAATATTGATGAGCTGCAGGGCTTCGCATCATTTGTGGACGAGCATACCGTGGATATTGATGGAAAACACTTCACAGCAAATCATATTGTGGTATCCCCTGGGACCACACCAACCATACCAGATATAAAGGGTGCGGAACACGGTGTAGATTCCGATGGTTTTTTTGGTTTTAAAGAGTGTCCCAAAAAAGTGGCAATCGTTGGCTCAGGTTATATAGCTGTTGAGGTCGCCGGGGTTTTAAATGCCCTGGGCAGTGATGTGCGCATGTACTTACGCAAAGTGCATGTTTTGCGTAGCTTTGATTCAATGCTAAGGGAGAACTTACTGGAGCAGATGCTGGATCAGGGCATTGATATACTGTCAAAAACCCAGATAACAGAAATTGTAAAAGAAGACGATGGTACATTAACCATTTGTGATGACAAAGGAAATAAAAGCACCGGTTACGACCAGCTGATATGGGCAATTGGCAGACACCCTAACACCCAGGGTATGAACCTGGAGGCTGCAAATATTAAGCTTGATGAGCAGGGCTATATCATTACAGACTTATACCAGAACACCAATGTAGAAAATATTATGGCCCTGGGTGATGTCACCGGTCGTGCACCATTAACCCCCGTGGCTATTGCTGCCGGAAGAAGACTGGCAGATCGCTTGTATAACAACCAGACTGACAGGCACCTCGATTATAAAATGATAGCAACAGTCGTCTTTAGTCACCCTCCAATTGCGACCGTCGGCCTGACTGAGGATGAAGCCAGAAAAGAACATGGAGATGCTGTAAAGACTTACCAGACCCGTTTCACCGCCATGTATAACTCAATGACACGACATGAGGTGCCTACAGCGATGAAGCTTGTTTGTATCGGTGCTCAGGAGAAGGTCGTAGGTTGTCATATTATCGGCCCAGGTGCTGATGAAATGCTCCAGGGTTTTGCGGTGGCGATGCGTATGGGGGCTACCAAAAAGGATTTCGATGATACGGTTGCCATTCATCCGACAAGTGCAGAAGAGCTGGTTACAATGAGATAATAAAATAGCCTGGCCAGGCATTTTCAAAAAATTGAATTCCTGACCAGGCTACAAAAAAACTGGTAAATAGCAGTTAAAACAAAAGTTTAGCTGATCTTATCTGGTTAACATGCTGTGCTAGATTCCTTTCCTTACCTCGTTTGAATTAGTTTTAAAGTAGTAAATGCCTGAATCGCTAAATTCTTAGTGGATTAATTTATTGTTCTATACTCAGGTATCGAATTGATGAATTGAAGTTTCGATGAAGTTGTTACCTAATAAACAAACTAACGAGCTATCTATTGCAAAAAACATAAGAGGTTTGCTAATTGCAGGTCTATCAGTTTCCTGCGTCCTGATCATTATTATAGCGATTACAAGTTGGGAGTCATTAAGTGACTTACAGAATAAAATTGAGGAGCTAGTAGAAGAGTCGAGTGTAAAAACAAGTCTGTTATATGATATGCGAATTGCCGCGAGAGAGAGAAATGGTCACTTGATGATGATTTTGCTTCGCGATGATGCATTTGAAATTGATGACGAATGGATGAGTTTCAGGAATCAGGGGAGTGATTTTTTAATAGCGCGCGAAAAACTTATTGCCTTAGGTTTAGATGAAAAAGAAAGCAGGTTGCTTGAAAAGCAAAGGCAACTGTCTATTGATGCGGTAGAGCTTCAGTATGATATATACACGCATATTATGAATAATGATAGAGCTAGTGCGCTCAGGACCTTTAATGAACATATGGAAGTCCAGAAGAAAGTTTTTCAAAGTCTGGACTTGCTGCTGCAGTTACAAAAAATAGAAAACAACAGTAAGGTTGAAGAAACTAGATATTCGAGTATATCAAGCATACAAACTGTATGGGCTTCCAGTGCAGTCATTATTTTTATAATTTTTGTAACGACAATGTATATTATAAAAAGACTATCACAACAATTTCTTTATATAGAAAATGAAGGGCTTAAGTTTAAAGCGCTCATTGAAGGTAGTATGGATGCAGTACTGGTTCTAGATGGAGAAAAGGTAACCGACTGCAATGTTAATTTACTTACACAGTTTTGTGTAGACTCACTGGCTGAATTTAATGCAATTGGGCTTGAGTATTTCTCTGGGTTTTCAGAATATAAAAATATCGATAAAAGCGAAGGTGTTTTTTGTGCGTTAAATCATGTATTAGGTGACTCAAGGAGAGAGTATCAATGGGATTTTATTAAAGCATCCGGTGAAAAATTTCCTGCAGATGTGGAGGTAACCGGAATTGAAATTCAGGATAAACCATATATTCAGATGGTGATACGTGATGTGACAGAAAGGGAAGAATTTCAGAATGATTTGCGAGATGCAAATGAAAACCTTGAACTTAAAGTGCATGAGAGGACCGAAGAGCTAAAGGATTTGAATTCTAAGATCGCTGAAATAGCGAGAAGCGCTGGAATGGCAGAGGTTGCCAGTGGGGTTTTGCATAATGTTGGTAATGTTTTAAATAGTGTTAATGTCTCAACGTCGATACTTATAGATCAGGTGCATAATTGTAAATCGGACAGGCTGGAGAGGCTGGTTGAACTTCTGGAAGAGCATAAAGGCAATCTGGCGGAGTTTATAAGCAATGACGAAAAGGGGAAGTTAATTGTTCCATTTATTAAGGAATTGTCAAAGCAATTAGCTATTGATCAAAAGAAACAGGTTGAAGAGTTAAAGGACCTGTCCTCAAATGTTGATCACATTAAAAATATAATATCGATGCAGCAGTCATATGCGGGAGGTAATGGAATTGTTGAGAAACAAAGTGCAGTGGCTGTGTTTGAGGATGCTATAAAAATAAACATTGCGAGCATAAACAGGCTTAAAATAATATTGAAGCGTGAGTTTGATGAGAGTGTTGTGCTTTTAGTAGATAAACACAGGCTGATTCAGGTGCTTGTGAATCTAATAAGTAATGCAAGGCACGCTGTTGAGTATAATGAGAATCGTGAAAAAGAAGTCACTGTGGCAGTGAATTCCAGGAATGGTAAGGTTATATTTTCGGTTGAAGATAATGGTATTGGAATTGAAAAAAATATACTGAGCAGATTGTTTGAGTTTGGATATAAGAAAAGGGAAGGCGGGCATGGTTATGGGCTACACCATAGTGCGCTGGTGGCGGGTGAAATGAACGGGCGTCTTACGGCTGAAAGTGAGGGTGCAGGGAAAGGCGCGAAGTTTGTACTTGAGTTGCCGATGGATTAGTTGTTTGCTGGAAAATAGTTAAGGTTTAGAACTTCGGTGTGAGTGCATTATATGATTCTTTCAGTATTATGAAATTCCATATGAGCTTATGTTTAAGTGTGTGAATTCTTGCCTGAGAGATTGCAGTTAATTCTTCTCCTGTGTTTTTATGCTCAAAGAGGTGTGACCATATAAAGTTCTGGAGGCTTGCTTTACGGTGCTTTCTATGGTCTTAATAGTTTCTGTGATTTGCAATAATGACTGGTTGTTAGTTAGCGAGTCAAAGATAATCTGTTGTTGATCTGATGCGTAAATATAAATTGTTTCATTTCCAAACGGAGCCTGAACCTGGAACTTGAATGCTGAGTTTTTAGCTGGAAATGGAATGTAGAAACCAGTTGAAAAGAAGTGGTTCTTCTGTGCCATGCCCGGCATTAGCTGGTAAATTGAACCAGACGCATCCTTATAGAAGGCATATAAATAAGCAGGCCTGTCGATTGAAATAAAAAAAGAGATATTATCTTTATCAATATACACCTGTTGGTCACCCAGGTGAGTCGTTAACTCAATATTTACCTCATCGAGGGTGCCTGATGTCTGTTCTGAAGCTATAAGCTGTTGGGAATATGAAATCGACAGAAAAGCCAGGGGAAAAAAAGTGAGCCAGTAAAAAAACTTGCGTCTGTAAAATTGTTTGTGCACTGGTAGTATCAATAGTTCAGTTGTGTTTCAGGCTATAATGAAAAGCCATGATTGTATCCAAGGAAAAGGCCATTAACAGAGTAATCCTGTGAAGTGTTGTCCAGATACTCAAAATTATATGTACGGAATTTAAGTCCTATGTTTAGTGTGCTCTGAGCAGCGAGGCGATAAATTGCGCCAAACTCAAGTGCGCCGCTGCTACCTTCCCCCACCTTTACCTTGTTTGTATCCTCAATGTCTCCTTTGCCGACAAAGCCAGTGGAACCAAATAAAGTTAAGGAGTCAGAGATTGGCAGATAAGCTGAAACACCAATGCCCAGGCCACCAAAGTTCTGCCTGTAGTTATTACTGGTCCAGGTGTTACTAACGCCCTTGATGTCAGCAAAAAGAGACACATTTTTCCAGAAATAATAGCCCGCAAGCAGGTCTATTTCCCTTTGTTCTACATCAGTGTTGCTGCTGCTCACTCGACCTGTCGTGCTGAACTGGTCAGGTGCGCTTGAAGAAAAACTGTATTTACCGCTTTGCAGGCTTATGCCAGTATAGAATTTATTCAGGCTGTATGAAGCACTAAAAGCTAATTGGCCACCTTCATCACTATTGAAACTGCTGGAAACCGATCCATTATCCCCCTGCCAGCCTGCAAATAATACTTTGGCTCCAATAGTAATACGCTCATCTGCTATCGAAGAGTTAATAAGCAAGGTGTTTAAAAGAAAGCTGCTGAATAATAATTTTTTATACGACATTGTCTGGCTCTTGGTTAATAATTTATAAAGTTGGTACAGGTATTATCTGGTTTTGTTTGTTGCCAGGTTCTGCGGATGGCTTTATGCTGTCAGTCTGTTGAGGTTTAGAGGTTATATTGCTGGGCTCTTTTAAATTCACTTTGACTTTTACCTTATCGAGTGGAACTCCATCTACTTCAACATCTACTTTAATAAAAATAAACTCACCTAACTCATCACCCGCGCCCTGGAGAACACCTGATTCAGGCACCTGGTCAACATTATTAGCCACGGCCTTTTCAACATTGGTTGATAGTTCGCTTAGTGTGAGCATCGGTCTGTCATTGTTTTTAAGTTCATTTAGAAAAAAGTATGTGAAAGGCGAGTGATCCGATGACATGTAATTATCATCAACATACTCCAGGCCTCCGGCAGCCATAATTTGCACGCTTTTTTTACTGGATACTTTTTTATAATACTGATGATTATCAGTAGCGACTGAAATGCCGCGAGTTCCCCTACGTAATAAACTGCCACTAAAACAGGAGTCTGAAACCAGGAGGGTGTGCTTTGCTCGTGATGCAATGGTGGTTAGTTCATCACGAATAGTAGAATTACGTAAAAATGTTGAACTGTCTGTACCTTTAGCATCAACCGGAACCCAGAAACCTTTCTGTGTGTCTGGTTCCATAAATCCATGACCCGCGTAATAAACCAGAACATTATCATTAGGCAGGACTTTTCTTGAGAGTGATTCAAATGCCTGTAATACTTCGCGTCGAGTAGCATTTTCCAGTACCTCTACATCACTAAAACCATATGAATTTTCTAGCAGGTGTTTGACAGCCCGTGCATCGGAGACGGCAGTTTGTAAAGGTTTCCAACGCCCATCCTGATCACGGTACTGGTCATTGCCGATAATTAAAGCCCTGTAAGTCGAGTCTTTTAATAGAGTATTGATTTTTGTGTTAACCGACTTGAGTGCTATGCCCCGACTGGTTTGTGCAGCAGTGGTAAACGTTGTGCAGAGAAATATAAGCTGGGTAATTAATACCAGGATGACTCTGAATTTAAGACGCATCATCTCTTATTACCTTTTGTTGATGGGGTTATAACAAAGCCACCGTTTGCCATAAAGGTCTGGTTCTCACTGGTATCACCAGTAAGCACCCATTCATAACGGTGAAATAAGTCATTAAGCTTAGGAGAAATTATAGCAGAGGCCTGAGAGGTCGAGATGTTTCCTATGACGGACTTTTTGCCCTGATCAAAAACCTGTAAGCGTAAATTATACTTTGTCGCATTAGCTATGGCAGGCCATACGAATTTAAATTGATTGTCCTGAGTAACAGTAATATCGATTCCTTTATAGCTCTCAGAAGAACTTTCAGTTTGAGAAAAAAAACCGATACCCGGTAAGTTATCTTTAGACCTAAACTGAATAATGGCATTATCCTGGTAACTGGCAATCGTATAAGGCTGCTGGGTTTTATCTGGGGCAAACAGATTAAAGCCCAGGAGTGCAATTAAAGCTGCGCTAACCGGTACGCTCAGCCAGGCAGGTGTCTGGTAGCTGAATAATGATATTAACTTTTCGGAATAACTGCTCCAGAAGCTGTGCTTTGATGCAGTCGTTTTATTCGAGCTTGATTCTAGTTGTGCAGATCGTTCAAGAAATGATTTCTGGCTGGCATAATGCAGTGCTGCTTTCATCGCCTGTGGGTCTGAATCTATTAAAGTTTCCTGTGCTTGTCTATCATCTGGGCTCAGTTCGTTATTAACATAATCGCTAATCTTCCGGTGTTGCAACTCGTCAAGCGAGCATGTCGATTGATGTGATATTGTTTTAAGATCAGTTAATGCATTAACATGGGAGCGGCACTGCTCACATTGCGCAAGGTGTAACCTTATGTCGCCGAATTTGTCAGCGGCGCTATTTTCCAGATAGGCTTTTAACAGATCTAGTTCAGGGTGTTCATTCACATTCATGCTCGACATTGTTTGCTGTTATCTATTAATAAGACATTAAAAGTTAGAATATTTGAAAAATTATTCATTGAGTAATGTCGCTAGTTTTTCAAGAGACTTGCGGCGGAAATAATAAAGTTGCTGCCGACTGGTTTGCTCAGGCGTAACGCCTTTTTTTATGCTCTGTTTCATTGTAACAAGTGCGGCAAGTACGTCCTCGGTATCCTGCTCCTCAATTAACAAAGCCTCGAGCACAAATTGTTCAGTGGGCTCAAGCCTGGACCAGGCCAGATTCAGGCGTTGTTGATCTTCTATTTCGTCAATAGGTGTATCATAACTTGCAATATCCAGCTGTCTGCTCTGTGTCTCCCGTGTGTTGTCATCAGTATCCTCTGTCATAGAAACAGTTGCTGGAGGGTTGAGCAGGTGGAGACGTTTTTTCTGTGTGAGCAAACTAATCATTGAATGAACAAGCGGTTCAATTTCGGCAATGCTTAATGATAGTTTCTGCGCTATGTTTTGTATATTGTCACCTGACCTGAGGCCTAAAAAAACTTTTGCAGCGTGGGGTGATAGTGACTTGATATAAGTGGGTACGTGCACACGGCGACCAAAGCGCCAGTCTTTCCAGCGCTCATAAAATGGAAGCGAGTTGGCTATCTGGTAGAGGTAATCAAACAGGCTGGCACCGTTTGTACCCTGGTATTTTAATAAACGTTTTTCACTGCTCAGGTCATCTAGCATCCAGCCATAGCTCGCATTGCCCCATTCGCACCAGGCAGCACCCTGTCGTAGGCTACCCATAGGAGGGGTCAGGGTGCAACGGTACAGATACTGGTTTTCACTACAGAAACGCTTACAGAAACGGCAGGTGTGATAATCAATAAGAGGTTGTGTCAGTTTGTTTATTTCCTGACGTGCAGCCCTGTCGCCAGCGGCCCCTGCTCTGGCAAGCTCAAGCTGTTGATTTATTGATG
>Ga0316207_10005247_pt1 | contig 10843 bp, 11 predicted proteins | sample 6weekpyrite_MG_FD_204943 | JGI IMG/M metagenome (GOLD analysis project Ga0316207, IMG submission 204943) | Microbial mat bacterial communities from mineral coupon in-situ incubated in ocean water Damariscotta River, Maine, United States -... | ecosystem: Environmental > Aquatic > Marine >...
CGGTCCGCCCGCAACAACAACGGGGTGCCATCAATTCCCTGAACCGCACGCAACCCGTGAATTTCCTTGCGTGCCAGGAACCGCGCAACTGGTCGCGCATACCATGGCACCCCGTCCAGCTTGCGCAAAACAACCGCCGTATCCGGGTCTTCGGCCAAATGACCCGAGATCGTCTCGGAGAAGATATCGCGCTTGTGCACCGTCTCTGGTACAAAAGTCGCGGTTTTGTCAGGGTTGTTCATATGCCATCCTGAAAAAGAAAATTCCCGGCGCCCTTATATCCCCGGATGCAGCCGCATAACAATGCGATCGCGCGATGACGCGTGGTTTGGTGGTTGAGACCGCTTACATCTTGGCGAGCGCGGGCGCCGATGGACGGCACGCAGCACGCAATGACTGCTAGGCCGTAGACAGAAATACGGGGGCCACACGACCTATTCGGATTGGCGCGGCTATGAGGAGGCCACTGCGGAAGTTTTTCTAGGTCTTGGGAGCACTGCCCAAGTTAACTTTTGAGCTGCAGGCGTCCGTGCGGAGCACGATATTGACCGAAGCAACCGTGAACTCGTGGCGCTAGATCGGCACTCGCTTCAAGTGACCAAAAGCTTATTCCTTGGAGATGCACTCAACGGTCCGAAACCTGTTCCTGTCCGGGAGCAAAATGTAGTGGTCAGCTACCCCGGCCGGAACGGATTGATCTTTGTCCCACCTGAAGCATTGAGCTAAATCGAGTTCACCGATTCAGACTCATAAATTTCACGCCAAAACGCCTGTCACACTGCTTCCGTAGTGCTTCCGCAAATTTTTGGATGAGTTTCGCCAGTGACCAGAAACCAATAACATATTGATTTAACTGTATGATTTGGCTCCGGCGGTAGGGATCGAACCTACGACCAATTGATTAACAGTCAAACGTGTAGTTTTATTCGGTTGGTGAGGGTTGGTGCGGTAAAGCATCTAAAACAATGGGTTAACACCTTTTTGCAACGATAATCAATCGGTTGACAGTGCGCCATAATGCGCCTTAGTGACAATGTGCGTTGCAAAACGTTGCAAAAATGGAGCCGATTTGATGACCGCCGCACTTGATTTCACGAAGCCCGCACGCCTGCGCAAAGCAGCGCCGGGCATGTATCGCCACGATGGGGATCGCTTCCCCGGCCTCTATCTCAATGTCGGGAAGACCAAGAACACTTGGTACATCAAGCGCAAGGTCGAGGGGAAAACGAAGTCGATCAAGATCGGCGGGTTTCCGGCGATGGATGCGGCCACCGCGTTTAAACAGGGTGACACCAAGACCGGCGTTGCAAAAAGCAATATCATCACCGTCCGCGACGGCTGGACGTTTTGGTGTGATACCTCGCAGGCGCAGGGCGGCATGTCCGATGATCATCGCAACCGCATGACCCGCCAGCTTGAGATGCACGCAAAGGGGATCATGGACAGCAACGTTGCCGATGTGACCTCCGCCGACGTGCAGGCTGCCCTCAACGACCTGATGGCCGACGGCAAGAACGCGACCGCACGCGCCGTCCGCATCGGCATCGGCAACGCCTTCAACTTCGCGGATGTGGTGAACCCGGTCGCGCAGAAGAAAACCCGCGTCGCCAAGAGCGAGGAGAAGCGGGCGCAATGGGAAATGGTGGCCGATGCCCATGACCGCGATCCAGACGATTGGTCGGTGATGTGGGAGGCGATCAAGGCGAAGCGCGAGAAGAATGTGATCATCGGCACGGCTTGGGTGGTCATGTTCTTCACGGGCATCCGCTCGGACAACGTGCGCTCCCTGACATGGGATCAGGTCGATCTGCAAAACAAGTCGATCCATCTGACCAAGATGAAAAACGGTCTGGCGCGCACGCTGCCAGTTGCCAATGGCGTTATTGACGCTCTCCAGCAAATCCGGGCTGGCGACTCTGAGTTCGTTTTCCCCGGCTCCGGCAAAGACGGCTATATCGGTGACACCCGAGAGCTCCGGGCAGAGATCGACGAGAAGGACTTACGGGTGATTGAACCTCATGATTGCCGCCGCCATTTCATGCAGGCAGCAGCCGAGGCGTTTCTGCCCGAATACGTCGCTCACTTCCTGCGCGGCGACAAGAAGGGAGGGAAGGACAATGATATGCTGATGAAATACCTCAAGCGCATGGGCAACCGGCGCGCTATTGATGAAATAGAAAAGGTGTATTTCGAGCGAATTAAGGAAGTACCTGATTTCAATCTTGAACAGCGCGCGTAAGCGCACCATGTTTGTCTCGCACCAATGCCCGTCGTGAGACGTGCGCGCCGTCGGCGGGTGTGGGACTAGCTTAGGGAGCGTTGCGCTGGAAGCGAGCTAAGCGACAGGCCGAACCAGCGTTCATCAACTGAGGCCTCTGTCTGTTCTTGATTGGACAGAAGGAATCAGTTGATGGCTGACACCCTATGCGCGCTTGAGCGCCGCATTGAAGATCTGGAAATCCAGATCACGACCCCAAAACTTATGACACCCCGTCAGGTGTGCGATTTTCTGCAAATCTCGGAACGGCAGTTCTACGAGTGGAAGCGCGCAGGCGACAGCCCGCCCGCGATCTATTGGAGCGAGCGCACCGTTCGCTACGATCTCGACGCCGTGATGGCTTGGGCGAAACAAAAAGAAGTGGGGCAGGCTTGAGGCCCGCCCCACTGGATCAGCATCGTCACGAAATTTGGAATAAGTCGGTTATACACGCTGACTTGGCGACGCTGAACCGGTGAAGCGGGTCCAACCTGAAAATGGTATGGACGAGATCAAGAAAGAAAACGCCGCCCTGTTTCTCCGTCTTTGGAACGGAAATGCAGACCGGCACATCATCACGGACCTCCGCAATTCGAAAAAGAATGACGCGGGAAAGGTCGAAGGTTCGACACGGAAAGTAGATGGCCAACTGACCACCGAAATGGCAGAGGCACATTTGGAGTCAGCCAATCGGACTTTCGGCGTGTCGCCAATGCGCGCCGACAGCACATGCTCTTGGGGCGTACTGGATATTGACTGGTACAATATGCCCGAAGAAGAGGTGAAGAAACTTCCCGGCCAGTTGAAGGCAATCTGCACTGCATTTAGAACCAAGTCGCTCGGCATCAACGTCTTTGTCTTTGCGTCGGAACCTGTGCGCGGTCGGGTCATGCACGACTATTTGGTTTCGCTGCGCAAACGCCTGCCAAAGAAGGTGCGTGAAAAGACCGAGGTGTTTCCATCGCACTCACAAACCGTCGTGAATCCGGGTGATGATCCGACTTCCGTTCACTTGCCCCTGAACGGCACACAGCGCCCGAGTGTGTTTCAGCTTGGCAATGACGGGGAATTGGTCTGGTACACCGACGACACCCCGCACAGCGACGTGCTGAGGCGCATAGAGGCCTTTGGCAGCATTGATGCCGACACCATGACGCAAATCTCGGAGGAGGCGCCGACACTCGACACCTCAGACATCGGCTATCGCGTGCCAGAAAACCCAGCTGGTCGCAACGATCTGCTGCTGCGCATAGCGGCGTCAATGCAATCGCGCGGCTGGCCAGATAGCGAACTGGAAGCGGAAATCCGACGCCTGAACGGCGATGAGAATTTCCATCACCTGTTTGCTGGCGGTGCGCTGACGGAAACCGAGATCACCAACATCCTCAAGCGAACGAAAAAGCTCGAAAAGGGCACGCCGACACCGCTGCACTATCGCCAAGTCGACAAGTTCAATCGCCGCTGGTCGAAGATCACTATCAACGGCACAGTCGAATATCTCGACAAGGATGCGCCGGACTTCACCACCTTCACTAAGCAGATGTTGTTCGATGAAACCTCGGACCAGGTGGTGCGAATGGGTAAATCGCTGATGCCATTGGCACAGCTTTGGCTTCGCGACCCGGATCATGCCCGTTTCAAAGGTGTTGTCTGTGAACCTGATGACTATGACGGCCCGGCTTTCAATGTCTGGCGCGGCTTTTCGGTCGCCCCGAAAGACGGCGATGCTTCGGTATTCGAGACATATATCCGTGACGTGCTTTGCTCTGGCGATGAAGGACTCGCCCACTGGGTGACGATGTGGCTGGCAGACGCTGTCCAGCGCCCGACCGAGCCATCACCGCCTACAGCGATTGCCCTGCGCGGGCGTCAGGGCGGCGGCAAATCGTTCCTGCAAGAGCGTATCCTGACGCCGATCTTTGGTGAGCGATATGTCCAGAAAGTGCAGGAGTCAGAACGCCTTTTCTCGCGGTTCAATCGTTCCATTTTCGGCGCAACCTTCATTGCCGCCGAGGAGTCGATCTTCCACGGATCGCAGGCGACGGCGGCAAAGCTAAAGTCGTTCATCTCGTCGCCATCGTGGACCTATGAGGAGAAGTTCAAGGCGACCGTTCAGGCAAAAAACGTCCACCGCCTGATCGCCACCACGAACGAAACCCAAGCGGTTCACATCGACTTTGACGACCGCCGCTGGACCGTCATTGAGGTGCAGCAGCCTTTCGATATGACCACGCAGGAAGGGCAGGCCGAGGCATACGCCTTCTGGGAGCCTTACCACGCCTTTATGCGGTCAGATGACGGCCCCGGCATCGTATTGCGCTATCTGCTCGATTATCCCGTGGACCAGCAGGTGTTGACCTATGGCTATGGCACGGAGGCGAAGGCTCGCGACAAGGTGGCGTCTGATCCTGTCATCGCTGTGCTGCACGAGATCGCGGAGCGCGGCATTGTTCCGCATGATCGAAAGGCAGCGGGCATCATCTCGAACAAGACGCTGACCGGCCTTGTCCGCCAGTCTGGCGGGCGCAACATGTCGCCGGAAGAAATCGCCAACAAGCTGGCCGATTTGGTCCCTCATGCCCAGAAAACGCGCAAGGCGATGTTCTGTGAAAAGGTGCATACCTACACGGATATGAATGGGGATGCCTCGGCAACGCCCATGATGGAAACGCGGCAGCGCGGATATGATCTTGGCACGCTGGAAGTCTTCCGCGCGGCGGTATCGCGGATCACGTTGCGCACCTATGGCGAGGACGACGAAGAGGTGGGCGTTGAGGATTTCGACCCGGCTGACTTTGATCTCGGTGACACGGGCGGATGGCGCGCGTGGGAGGTTGCGCAGACCGAGAAATACAATGGCGATCCCCCATTTTGACGGAAAACGTGTCACGGGGTGGGAAAGGCGTGTCAGGGGGTGACACGCCTTTTCTGTTTGTCTGATAAGCGGTTACGGAAAATGTGTCAGTTGCGTCGGTTGCGACGGGGTCAAATCGTTGATCTGTGACATGTGGGCATTGCCAACGGCTGTGGGGGCGCGAGGCTTTTTGCGCTGGCTACTATTATTTTACTGACACAACTGACACACTGACACACAGGATTGAAAACAAAGCGTTTTTGGCGTGTCAGGGTCGTTGGTGGGCGACACGGGCTGACACGTTTGGATCATCGCATTGAACCGGCCTGCCTATCTCCTCCCGCTATCTCCACCTGCTTGTTGCGACTGAGTTGCAACTAAGCCCGTCGAACAAGGCCAATTGAATGATAATGAATTGTCGCCCTTGGTGGATCGACTTGCTGATCAAGCGGTTAGTCAATTCAGCACGATCTTTTGCAACGCGCTTTGCAACGGCGACGTAAATCTACCTCAAAACCCGTCACCAAGGCTGACATAAATCGCGGTTCACCGCGTATCGCGCCGCCGCAAGATTTCGGTGATTGCCGCCTCCCAGCTTGGGCGCGCAGGCCGATGGTTTGCTCCGGGCGGTGCGAGCGCATAAGCTCCAATAAAGTCGACGCCCAATCCTTTCAGGTAGTGTTTTGCTTTGCCGCCGAATGCGACCACCGTGGCGTTCGGCAACATTTCGATTTGCCGAACAAGATAGTTCGCAGCGCATGTTCGGTCTTTGGTCGAGCCAATTTCATTGTCGATGGAACATAGCCTGCCTTCGGTGAGCCAAGCCCGGCATAGCTGCTCGTCGAAGCTCATCCCTGGATAAAGCTGAGAAAGGAACCATCGCACATTGCGATGAAAAAGGTCCGTTCCGTTCTTGAAGCTTTGGTAGGCGTGGTCTGTGCAGGCGGCCATTAAGTCGTCTGGCCCCAGCGCACCGTCGTAGCTTTCGCCGTCGTGGGGGTGGCCCGGCTCGGAGAAAACCATGATAATCTCCACGTCCTTGGTAGAGCCAACCGCACCGACATAACCGCGTGGGATGTGCCCACTATCTGGCCCCCATTGCGCTTCCCGGCACTGTCCGAAAAGGCTGCATGGTTTGTAAGCTTCCAACAAAAGAGATTTCAGCGGATCTGTTGGTATCATTTAACGCCTCAGTACAAATAGAACGCCACCCTAGCGGCCATTGGCGAGCGGTCAATGCCGCCACCTTATTCTCCCGCCTCTCCACCTCATTCCCCGGACCAACGCCCCGGTAGCGGATGTTACGCAATTCATGCTGGGTCAGCGCGCATCGGGAATGACCTAGCATCGGCTCTCCTTTTTGCCGTGATGAACCCGGTGCGCGCGCCAAATTGAAAGGACATCTGATGGAAATCACCGCGACAATCGACGAGCACGGCGCGGCCACGCTCAAGGCGACAATCCTCAACAGCACAACCCACCTCGACGTTGCCGACGCAGACGGCCTCGCTGACGATATTGAGGCCGGTCTGACCGTGGACCACACCGACACGTTCCGCGACGGCTATGCCGTACTCGTACAGCCGGACGGTCTGATCGTCAAAGTGGGCGGCAGTGGCTTCGACATCCCGTGGCAGCACATCACCTCTGTGGTGGCCCAACTGCGTGACCAAGTTTAAGGTCTGGCCCATTCGTGAAATCAGTGCAAGGTGCCCATCGGATCTCTGGTCTCGACTATCTATCCGCGAGTCTTCGAAGGGCGCCTTCGTACATCTCCAGTAAGACCTGCATGTCGTCGACATCCCTAAAGAAGGATTGAGAGTCCACTCCGTTGTCGGGCGTCAAGCCGAGTGCTTCTCGAACGTGCTTTATTCGCCCTTTCCCTACCTGCTTTGTCCATCCGGGGAAGCCCAGCACGCATGCCCTGCGAACCTCTTTCGCGGTTTTCTCCTTTTTAAATAGGCCCTTTTTTGAAACTACAACTTCTTCCCAATGCATAATGTCAATTTGGTTATTATGCGGATTTTCCATCCAAGCGTTATATCTACCCAGGATTTTCTCTAGCTCCCTATAGGTTACGAAATACTGCTGCCTGTCGATTTTTCTCGTGTTTTGACGAAGGTAGTGGGAAAGAAACCTAACCTCAGGATCGTCGCCCTTTTTCTTCAAGTCGCGATATCTGGGGAATTTACCTAACCCGTTGTTTGCGACAAGGACTGTCATGTCCTCAAGCGCTTTCTCGGAAACCTCAATCAGATACCCGCTTCGGAATAGGTAGTGGATAGTGCTTAGGTAGGCCGTCCGTTTGTTGGCGTCATGAAATGGGTGGTTCATGATCATCCCAAATAGAAGTGTGGCCGCTTTGTCATGAGGTGTTGGCCACTTCAGAGTAGCCCCAAACCCAACGTGTTGCCTACTTAGAGCCGATATTAGCAGCCCAATATTTTTCGGTCCAACACCACCAATTCCCTCACCTTGTTTTGTAAAATATTCGGCTATACAAAAATGCGCACGAAGGACTTCTCTTGCGGATAAATCGCCGGGAGAAAGCCCGGCTTCAAAATCTTCAGCTCCCTCCAAGGCTTTCTCGTAGAGATACGAGAGTTCTGAGTTTAGCTGATCTCTGAACATCACCAAAAGAATTGCCCTTTTCGTAACTTGGGGCTCCGAATACCTCACTTCTACCTCACCAACAACTCGAGCGCTTCCGAACTCGCAGCAATCGGCGCGAACGTTGGTAACACCTGAAATACCACCGATCTCCACCTGCTTCTCCGGTCGGGGCGGCCATCGCTGGTTGATACATTGTCGGTGACGGATTGGTGATCTCGTCATGTCCAATCAGAGAACGGACATAGGTCACCGCCTGTGTCCGTTTTTGATTGTGACATGAAAGGACTAAACGATGGCAGACGATACCGCCGCCGCTCTCCAAGCCTTGATCAAGCAAGTGACAACTTTGACCGAGGCCGTCGAGAAGCAAGACAAACGCCTTGACGGCCTGCACGAGTTCAATGGGCGAGTTCTCGACCAGAAAAAAGACCTCCAGAGCAAGCTCGGAGCCAGCCACACGCCCGAAAACATCAAGCAGATGGCGGACATGGGTTTCGAGCCGGGCGACGACGGGAATTGGTACAAGAAGGGCACGCGCCCGTCCCATACCGCTCGCCCAATGCAACAAGGGGCGCGTCCGCCGCAGACTCCAAAAGAACCGGTCGATGGAGGCAAGTTTCATAAGTGCCGATCAGGCGACCGGGTCAACCGGATTTGTTATTCTCGTCGAAGTGAGCGGTGATGCTGGCCAATACGTCGGCGGAAGTCGTGTCGCCCTCAGCCAGCTTTTCCACCCAAGGGCGGCCGGGATGGAGAACATCCCAAGGCGACCGAAACTGAGTTGCGCGGCGCTTTCCGGGATCGTTGTTTCCGAATCCATCAACGACAACATTCCAAAGCGGGCGATACCACGAGATCAGCATTTTCTCGGCCATCCGAACCCAAACGTCATCAAGGACAAGATACCGGCAACGGAAATCGCCAACCTCAAGGTTTTGGGCTTGCTCAACAGACCTCCCATGTTTTCGAAGGCGGTCGGATAGGGCCGGTCCAGCGGGGGCATCCCAATCCCCGCCACGCCGTCCACCCTTGGGATCGGCTTTGCCAACGTAGATCGGAGCTTCCAACCGCTCGCGATTGATTTCCGCCAACGGTCGATAGGCTTCAAAGTCGCCTAAGTAGTAAATCGCATAGATACCCGCTCCCTCAAACGGCTCGGGCGGTAACGCTTCAGGTTCCTGCTTTAGCAGCGCGCTTGCTGCGCTTTCTGCTAGATGCTGTTTGTCTAATGGATTGTAAGGAGTCACTTTTTTCATGCGACCGTTCTATCTGGTCGCGGACTGCCTTAGCAACAACCTTGGCGAGATCAACGGGCACGGCGTTTCCGAGTTGGCGCATGGTTTCTGTCCACGACCCGTGGAATCGGAAATCATCTGGAAATGTTTGCAGCCGCGCGCTTTCGCGTTCGGAAAAATACCGGATCGAACCATCGGGTCGACGCATCATGTTTTCGCCGCCAGGAACGCCGTGAACGCCTGCCTTGAGTGTTTTGGCAGGTTCATCCAGCGGGCTACCAGTATGGCCGGGATATGACCGCGCACCGGGGATAAAGCGATGGTCGGCAATCTTCGCCGCCGCTTTGGGTTGAAACTCAGGGTCCGGAATGTCGTGGAGCGCATCGCGGACTGTCAGCCACGGCAACTCGCTTGGCTTTTCTTTCAACCGTGCCGCCCGTTTTTGCTCGCGCTCGTTTTCAACGGGTTTGATTCCATGCCGGTCCCAATACTCGCCACTGCGCCATTTCGCCCAGAGCAGAGCGTCCTGCGAATGTGTCTTGTCAGGAAAATGGAATGCGGTCGCGAGATCATCCCGCACACCGACGATAAAGACCCGCTCCCGCTTTTGCGGCACTCCGTAGTCGGCGGCATTCAGAAGCCGGATAACGACGTTGTAGAGCAGTCCGCCGCTTGCGCCGCTGGTCTCATAGTCTTCAAGTCTTTTGAGGTGTTCCAGCCATTCCTCGTTCTCGTGCGGCATGAGATCGGGGTGCCTCAACCGCAAGCGAATGTACTCAAGGTAGTTCGTGAAAGCTTGCCGTTGCAGACCTTTGACGTTTTCGAAAATGAACGCCTCGGGTTTGAGTTCGCGCACGGCGCGCGCGGCTTCCGGGAACATATCGCGTCGGTCAAGGAAGGCGCGATGCCTGCCGCCCATCGAGAAAGGCTGGCAGGGCGGTCCGCCCGTCACAAGGTTCACTTTGCCTTTTAACGGGGTGTAGTCGAAACGGCGCACGTCCCCTTTGTCCCAGCCATGCAGCGGCCAGTCGGTGTTTTCGGCCAGCGTGTCACAGGCCCAGCGGTCAATTTCGACCACAGCGGCATGTTTGAACCCGGCTTTTCCGACTCCCAAGCCAAGGCCTCCCGCACCTGCAAACAACTCGACCGATTTCATCCCAAAAACTCTCTTATCTTATTGGCCAACGAATCCACGTCAGCAGTTTCGCATTCCCAAATCTCGAGAACATCCCAACCCATTTCGGTTAACGCCACGTTGTTGCGTTCGTCCCTTGCCCGATTCCCCTCCAGCTTCGGTAGCCAGAATTCCCGTCGCGTCTTGGGTAGTCGAGCCAACTTGCAGGCGGGGTCGGGGTGCCGGTGCCAGAAGCAACCGTGGACGAAGATCAACTTCCGGCGCGGGCCAAATACGAGGTCCGGCTTGCCGGGAAGATTGCGCCGATGCAGGCGGTAGCGATAGCCCATTGAGTGCGCCAACCGTCGGACAAGCATTTCCGGCTTGGTGTCGCGCCCGCGAACCAAGGCCATGCGCTTTGAGCGTTCCTCCGGTGATAACGTGTCCATACTGCATATCGTGCCTCAGCATTAATATGCGCACAATATGGCGTTCATCTCAATCGGTGATCTTCGATTTCGCTCAGGTCGACTAGGATGCGCGCCAACTCAATGGGGAACGCGCCTGCGTTGCAAAATCGTTGCAAAAAACAAAAACCGCCCCGGAGGGCGGTCTTGTTACTCTCTTGTTATATAAGAGAGATTTTGGCTCCGGCGGTAGGGATCGAACCTACGACCAATTGATTAACAGTCAACTGCTCTACCGCTGAGCTACGCCGGAACACGGGGGCTGATATAGCGACAGGTGAATGCGGCGTCCAGAGGGTATCG
>Ga0316207_10005249_pt1 | contig 10842 bp, 18 predicted proteins | sample 6weekpyrite_MG_FD_204943 | JGI IMG/M metagenome (GOLD analysis project Ga0316207, IMG submission 204943) | Microbial mat bacterial communities from mineral coupon in-situ incubated in ocean water Damariscotta River, Maine, United States -... | ecosystem: Environmental > Aquatic > Marine >...
ACTTATCCTTAGGCTTATTTTTCTCTTTACGTTCACGCAGCTTCTTAGCTGCTTTACCAGTAAGGCCTCCAAAGAGGCTAGCAATAGCATCAAGGCCTCGACGGTTAGAATAACCGTGCTCACCTTTAGATTTGTTTTTATCTTTATAAGACATAGCCCCTCCGGGGTTAAGAACAATACCCACCCATGGTGGAGTCTAGCTTAATACGTTTAAATTCAGATACTCCAGACCTCTCTAAGAGGTCTTGGAACTTATAATAATCATATTTATAAGAAGCAGTAACGTCTCCATAAGAGACGATTACAGTTGTGGGTTCCCCACATAAACTCAGTAATAGTATTAATACTTCCATGATACCTCCTCAAGGAGGGTAATCAGTGTAATTCAATCAGCGTAAAAATAATAGATTCCCACTAATTAATATATATAAACATATCTAGGGATATGTATAGTTTAGTTATAATTATAACAGTTTTATATATTAGACAACAGAAATACTGAAAAGTTCAACTTATTTTTAAACTATTTTACTAATCCCTTAGAAATCAATCACTTAACATTATGCCCAAATTCTAGAAATGGCCCAAATTTTATGTGAATGGGTACCCCCAATTTCCAGCCCGAAAGTTTTCCCCCACCCCCCTGATCTATATTAGCTTATTATTATATTCTGGTAAGGCATAGCCTATGTCCGGACAGAGTCCGGTAGTATATACTACTGTTCCACGTGGAACGTGCGGGATCGACCACGTAGCCTTACGCGGCCTATCAGTATCCCCTTATATTAGTACATAGTAATGTGCTACCACACCCGCACATCACATTAGTTTATGCTTATATTATCAAGTACTTATCTAGCCTTACGGCATAAGCATTTCATTATATTCTAATGTTCTTAATAGTATAGACTACCAGTAGCCGTTCGTCGGGTTATTTCAGAGTTGGCACGTATTTTAATAAGTTACACTTTTGTAACTTTGTTACACTGATTATTGTCACTTTGTGACATTTTTGTCACTTCTAGCATGTATCATGCCAAGTGCTGATTATGCGCTAAGTGCTTGTTTTTAATACTGTTTCTTATGTTGTGCCAATGTTGGCACGTGGTCTGCATACTATTGATTGAAGCCAGCAGATTTGGTACACTGGTTTCACTGGCTAACGTTCCGTCCGTTGTCTATGCGCGGGCTAATGCTACACGCCGTGATATTTAACAATTAGCACTCTTTGCGTGATGCACCCTTGCGGGTGTGATTCTGGAAGGGTATTAGAATTTCCTAATATTCTTCTTCAATCACATACCAGTAGTATATACTACTAGAGGATATATCATGTCAAAATCAACAAAAGCAGCTACTACAAAAGCACCTGAAGTAAACACAGATCTTATTGATACTCATAAGTTCACGTTTGGTAAAGGTACGTATACAGGTGTAGATCTAGCGAATACTGCAGCGTCATTACAGTCAATGAGTGATGACCTAGCAGATGAACAAGACGTATTTGGTCGTAAGTTCATTTTATTTGCTCGCACCTGTAAGTCTGTTGATGAATTCCTGTCTTTGTGTGGTTCAGTAGAAGCGCGTCAAAGCTGGAAATCAGATCAGAACAAAGCCGGTAGTGAAACAGCGCCCACTGTATGGAAGCAGTACAAGAGCAACATCAAGACAGCATGGAAAAACTTCGATATTAGCCCAGATAAGGTTGATACCGTATCAAAGCTTAATAAGGCGCTAAACGAAGCACGCAAAGAGAAAAAAGCCGCAGATGACGCTAAAACTGGCGACAGCACTACAGCAGCACTTGTGGACGCTGTGAATGTTGATTCAAAGCTAGCAGCAGCTATTGGCTCAGTTACTCAAACATTCGACAAGCTTGACGCAGAACAGCAAGTGGAGATGTTATCAGAGCTGCATGGTATCGTTGCTTACTTTGAAGATCAGCTTAATGCTACAGTTGAGCAAGATGATGACCTAGAAGCACTAGAGCAACATCTAGCCACAGAACAAGAGCAACAAGCAGCAGCGGCACATTAAGCAATAGCCGCCCTTCGGGGCGGCCTTTTGTGGTTCTTACTAGTGTGTATTACTGCCAAGCAGTAGTATATACTACTAAGAAAATCGGCAAAATTGGAGAAAATCTAGTGACTCTTACACTAAAGCTATACGCCGCTGTTTGGCGTAGTGGGGCTGTGTCTTGGGTGGAAGCATATAGCCTAGCACAGGCACGACTTATTCATACACAGAGGCAGCATGAAATACCTGTGCGTGTGTATGAAGATGATCAACTAAGATTTTAAAGGAGAAAACCATGTTCTATAAATACGAAAATAACATTAACTTGACTATCTTTGTTATAGGGACAGTCTTACTAATAGTATTAGCTTAGTAAATATATTATTGCTTTCTTTAATTAGATATGAGATAATAGACTTAAGCTGGAAGTAGCGGGGATACTGTATGAAGTAGCTTACCACCACCGAGAGCCAGTAGTATATACTATCGGACATAGTCTGGATTAGCATAGCTTACTGAGTGACTCATAACACTGAATATGAAATTAACTAACTTTATATTATAGTGTATCTAAATCTTGTATAAAATAGCGTCCTTACGTGGGGTGAGGGCGTTATCTTATGCAAACTACTAACCAGTAGTATAGACTACTAGGAGATTGTCATGACCTTACAACTTACCCGAGAGATAATTCGTTCTCATATACTAGACCAGTGGATTGCACAGGAAGCTAGTCTAGATGTAACTTTAACTAGACTACGTATATGTGATAAAGCTCCTTCTGTTGAGTGTATAACTGTAGAAGGCAGTGCAGACGGTTGGGAAGGCGAGATATGGCTAGATCCACCTAAGCATATGAATAGTATTGACAATCTTGAAAAAAGGCTGTATCATAAAGGTTCAAATAGTTAATGCCTCGCTCAAGCATTAATAGTATATACTACTGAGCATTACCTGAGAGGAGTCCGTTATGGAACTTGATTTTGAAAACCCAGAAGTACAAGCAAACATCTTTCGTGCTGTTAGCTTAATGTGTCATAAGTGCAATATGCCTGTAGCTGGTGAGTTTTTACAACAACAAGCTGTCAAGGCATTTGATGAGCATAAACTACAAACTGAAGTATCTGAACAAGATGCTTTATTACGTGATCTAGAAGCTCGTAGTTATGCAGCTCTAGATGTTCCTCGTTTAGAATACAAAGCTTCATAGGTGTACTGTGAGCTTAACAACAAAGGTACGTGACCTTATAAACTGTTGTGCCGATAATGGCGCTAGTTATGAGTTCACTGACTCACAGGTAACTAAGATAATAGCTGGCGAGAATGAGCAGTTACGTATCTTAGCAGATCTATACGTACATGCTCGCACAGATGACCAATCTGACTATCTTTTTGACCAAATCCGAGACCACATAGGAGATATAAAATGACACAACCCACCACTAAACAACTGTTTAAGCTTATGCGTAAGCAGTCTAATCCTAAAGTAAAAGCCCACATCCGTGGTAATCTAATTGACCGTATAAACAAAGGCGACCATAGCAGCAATTATGTAGATAAAGGCTGTTCAGGTTCTTGTGTGTGCGGACATAACTGCCAGTAGTACATACTACTAGGAGACATTATGTCTCATAAACTCAGCTTATGCCTATTATGGGGAACATTCATCATAGTAGTCATAAGTTATTTTTATTGTAAATTCTAGAAGGAGTACGCCATGCGGGCTGCTAGTGAAGGTACAGTATTTATACCGATACATCTAGAACATCAAACTCACTGCTTTAAACATAAAAAGAAACTTGAGATATTTAACGACCATTTAGTTGGTGAGCCATATCTTGAGTGTCCTATATGTCGTGAAGAGATGTTCATGGATGTTGAGCGATTCTTTCGGAGAAAGTAATGAGTGTATTAGTAGACGAAGCTATTGCAGACATCGAAAACAATCCAGAGACATTTTTCTCTGCCAGTAACACGCAATTCGGCGGATTTGAAAATGATATATACAGAGTTTACTTTGGAGGCAATACTAAAATATTGTCAATAATTAATTTAGATGTAAACGGTGTGAATATTACTCTTTCTTGGTGGGATAAATACCGATTAGAAAGAGCGTCTCTCTGGTGGTGGAAGAATGTCCCAACTGAGAACATAAAAATATGAACTTACGTAGCTGTTCAGATTGTAAATTTGCTAAGCATTTAAGCACTAATTATGGTACAATGGGCACGTGTAGAAATCCTAAATGTGTGGAGTCTTTACGTCACCTAGCTATCAGTACCCGGCTAGCACGAAGGCAGGATGGTAAATGTACGCCTAGTGCTATTCATTTTGTTCCTAAAGAGGAGTTAGTAATATGAGTCATAAACGCGCAGCTCATGCAGCTAGAAAGCATAAACAGGACTACCAGAAGTATAACAAACTTCGTGATGGCAGTGTTTTCCGTTTCCCAGACAATCCTACCGAGTACATAAAGATCGGTAATGCGTTTGCTCTAAATAATGAAACAGGTAAGGAAATAATCCCTAGCTTGTTTGATCGTGTAGAGTGGTTAGGCTGGCAAGATGGCTACTACCCGTTGCATAACGCTTAAGGCGGTAGTATATACTATCTTTATTTTACTAACGCCTGTATGGGTTATACTTTATTTATTACGGAGGTAATATGTCGGTTAAATGTTCACTTGTCACACATGGTGGGTCTGAGACCTCTAAACATAACTGGGAATGTTTCGGGTTTCTTTACTCAAAAGATCGTACTAGTAAGTTATTTGAGAAGAACCTAGATACTATTAAGTATATTAAATACTTTCCTAACATCCCTAAAATCGATCGTGAACTAGTACAAGCTTACCTAGACATACTAGAAGATATAGGTATTCAGAAAGTTCTCGAATATCCTTATCATAAGCTTACTGCTGATAACTATCTTGAAGGAGTTTACGCAGATATCACTACAACCTCTGGACAGGCGTTTGTAGGGGCTTTTGAGCTAATACGTAATATAACTAATCATCCTACATTTGTAGAGCTAGTAGTGCAGTTAGTAAACGATGGAATAGATCCAGAGGTAGCTCTGTACATCCCACGTATGTTTGACACTGGCATCACATCTCCTTATGCAGACACTACTGGGAGAGATTATACTAAAATTAAGCGTGGTGGTGAGACTCTGTTTGATATGGAGAAAAAACGGCACAAGACCTACCAGCCTTGGACAGAGATTGGAGACTTTTCAGGAGTGTACCGGTACTATCAAGGTACTAAAGGGGACTTTTCGTTCTCCTCTTACGCCATTAAACGTATGCGTTGCAATATAAGTTACCTTCGTGATTGCGCAGCAAAAGAAGCAAGACTGCACTCTGCCGTGTGGGAGCGAACAGTGCGACTATTGTCGGCAGTTCATCCACGGAGAATAGCAACGTACGAGGATGTTAAAATGTTTTGTGAGATATACCAACGAACCGGCGACCTAAAGGAGGCCGTATGACTAGTACGATAGGAGCAGATCCTGAGTTATTATTGTTTAGCGATACGTTAAATCGTTTCGTACCAAGTATTGGATTAATAGGGGGCACTAAACAAGATCCTTTTTTAATTCCATCTGGTGCGTTACAGGAAGATAACGTAACCGCTGAGTTTAATATAGACCCAGTACCCGTAGATACACCTGATAAGTTTATTCAGAGTATTACAGATGTACGTAAGTACTTAGATACATTAGTAGCTGAGTTCGGCCTTAAGAGCCGTGTTGTAGCATCTGCTGAGTATACTGATGAAGACTTAGAGACTCCACAAGCACAAGAGTCTGGATGTGACCCAGATATAAATGCTTACACACTTGAACGAAATGTATACCCTCCCATACATGAGAGTTCTATTCGTTGTGCTGGAGGCCATATACATTATGGTAGTGATGAGATCTTCCAAGATCCCGGCAGCCGTGAAAAGTTCATTAAATATTGTGATTACTATGTAGGTGCTCCACTGTCTATTATAGACGAGGATACTGAACGTCGTAAAACGTATGGACGTGCTGGGAACTTCCGTTATAAACCGTATGGTGTGGAGTATCGTACACCTAGTAATATCTGGCTTAAGTCTCCTGAGTTAATGGAGTTTGTATTTAATGGTATGAAGCGTGCTGAAAATGCACTACTTCTGAGAGACCCGCGTCCTCTGAGATATGCTGACCATATATTGCAGCACAGTATCTCTAATAATAAAGATGAGACATATAGTGTGCTTGATTCGAGCACTAAGGAATTCTTAAGGAGTTTAGCATAATGCAGTTAATTATTCCTCACGACACTCGTGACGATGCTAACCTACGCTGGGGAGGTTGCTACGTTAGATATACTCCTGAAGGTGGTAGTACACAGCTACTATACATCCGCTCTATTCGTAGATTAGAGTCAGATAGAGCACGTATACAGGGCAGTATCTTTAACGAAGGCGATGGTATGTGGGAGGCGTTACCTGAATTCTGGGTTACTAACGCTGAGATTGATACATCACATATCAAAACAGGTAATATAGATATAGGTAACGCGTGTCGTTACGTATCTAAGAGTCGTGGTAGCTCTTATCGTTTAGGTGTATGTGATCAAAGATACTCAGTGTTTACACCTTCGAGTAATGCGCTAAATGCTTTACGATATCGCCCACAATGTAGTTTTGGTTCAGTGGTTCCTAAGATGTATGAACCTAAGTTCCGAACTATCGAAGAATCTCTACGTCTGATTATGCAGAAAGATATAATCAGCTCTGCTGTAACTAGTGAGATATCTTTAGGACTTACTCGTACTACTAAGTTCTTAGGATTATATAAAGGTACTAAACTTATAGGGGAGTATAACCATGAAACAAGCAAGGCTATACTACCGTATAAACATAAGTACTTTGTAGAAGAAGTACAAGAAGCTGGATTTAATGTTGAGCTAACAGAGGAGCCAACCGATGCCGCGAGATCTAAGTAGAATCACTGGTATTAAGCAAGACGCCAGAACCTTTAAACCAGAGCCATCCTTAGCGTGTGACCAAACGCTAGTAGGGATTGAGGTTGAGATTGAAAATGCCTCTGAATTTAATACGCACTCTAATAAACTGCGTTTCTGGAGTGAGGTAGGCGAACGTAGTTTACGTAATTCAGGAGCTGAGTATGTTACTCCGCCTATTCAGGGTGCTGACATACTCACAGCTATGGATGAGCTACGTAAACATGTTGCATCACTACAACGTATGCCAACAGTAGGAGAACGTACAGGACTGCATGTACATATAGACTGTCGTGATAGTACTTTACAGAGTCTTTACAGATTCATAGTAGTATATACTATATTCGAGAAGTACCTGTTCAGTAAGTGTGAAGAGGGTCGTGACGGCAATGCTTACTGCGTACCTTTGTCAGACTGTCAAGACTTACTAGTAGGTATGAAGAAATTACTAAGTCCACGTGACGTAACTAGTAGAAGCTTCTTAAATAATTACCCTAAGTACACAGCTATTAACCTAAAGCCGTTACTATCATTAGGTACTGTAGAGATACGTATGCACGAAGGTACGTATGATGCTGACGTTATTCTACACTGGGTCAATTTACTACTAAGTATTAAGCGTTACGCTGAAAACAGTGAGGATAGTCCACAACAGCTCGTAGATGCTGTGTGTGCTGACCCTGAGAACTACTTTGCTGATGTATTTAAGCAGTTCGGTGACGGAGACTTCACAGATGAAGTATATGCAGGTATGTTATCAGGTGCTAGAGCAGCACAGTTTATGTACCGAGTTAAAGAGGTGCCTGAAGTAGCACGTGAGGAGACATTGCTACATTCTCTGTATAGTAAAGAGACAAACGAGGCAGAGGCTAAAAAGGCACCATCTGTAACAGTCAGTGAACAATATGCAGCGATTCTGGCACGGCAGCAGGAACGACAGGCTAGATTTAGTAACGAAATGTTAGGAGGCACTGAAGTGCCAACAAACCCATTTAGAACAGACTCATAGGAAATAATATGTGTGGATTAGTAGGCTACGTTACAAGCGAGCCAGTAAAAGGTGCGTACGATAAGAAGAAGTTTTTTAAACAGGCACTATTTGCCGACACCTTCCGAGGTGATGATAGTACAGGCATGTGTCTGGTATCAGCAGATGACACAGCTCTAGTATATAAGCGAGCGTTAGCTGGCTATGACTTTGTACTAGGTAACGCGTATGATAGTATGTTACGCCGCACCTCTCCAAAGATTGCTATCGGGCATAACCGAGCAGCTACTAAGGGTGCTATTAGTAATGATACAGCCCACCCATTTACATGGGGCAATATCGTGTTAGCACATAATGGTACTCTGACTAATCACCGACAGTTAAAGGACGGTGATAAGTTTGTAGTAGATAGTGAGTATATTGCTTATGCGTTTAATAAGTTCGGAGTAGAAGACACTCTGGCTAAGATTCGAGGTGCTTTTGCATTAACATGGTATGATCGAGAGACTAAGCTATTTAATGTAGTACGTAACTCTGAACGTACACTGTACTATGCTAAGAACACCGAGAAGAATACTCTAATGTACGCCTCAGAAGGACAGATGTTAGCGTGGATTGCCGGTCGTAATGATCTGCCGATTGATGACAACACCTTCACTCCTTTTGAAGTAGGTAAACATTATACGATTGACCCTGCCACACTAGAGATAGAGTCAAAGGAGGTAGAATTTGCCCCAAAGCACTATACTCCCAGTCAGGGAGGGTATCAGGGTCGTGGCTCCACCGCCGGTTCGGGAACGAGTACTCCCCCCAAGACTACTAACGCTCAGTCTAAGACGTTCCTTAAAAACCTTGAGGAAATAGGACTAGAGATGGGAGAGACTGTTTATATGCGGTATATAGACAGTGATGAGAAGTTCTCTTACTTTAACTTAGGTGAGTGGTATACTATTCCTAAGGCGTCGAGTGTAAAAGTGAAATCGTTTAATACTAAGCGTGACTATGTTGAGAAACATAAGAACGAGATCTTTAGTGCTACAGTACGTGGATGTAAGAAAGTTAATAACGAGTACACTGTGTACATACATAGTCTTCTCTCAGAAGGGGAGGAATTCCACGAAAAAAAGCCTGAGCCGCAGCCCAAAGGGAGGTTGCTTAGAGGGCCAGCTAATCAAAGAATTACCCTTGAAGAGTGGGATAAGCTCACAGCACATGGATGCTGTAATTGTACTGGGCCAATCCATACGACAGAAGATGAGTGGATTCGCTGGACTCATGATGGGCAGCCTGTTTGCGTTGACTGTCTTATGTCTTTTTATATGGATCAGAGCAAGGGAAACTTGGCAGGACGATTAGAAGATGCCTGAGGTAATTAAACCTGTAGTAATAAGAGGCGTTATGGTTGCGGAAGGTGATCGAGACGAAGTACCTCTATATGAAGAGATGTTTGAGCCGTTACTGGCTATAACTAAGAAGTTTAATGCTACATTAGACTTAACAATGATCCGACAACCTATTGTATTAGGTGCTACAGCTAAGTGTCGTAAGGCTATACGTCAAGCGTATGGCTACGATGTACAGGCCAGTAGACAGGGTCGTATTATGTTCTTACAAGGATTCTAAATGAGACGAGCAATATTATATCCGTACAAGATGGCGAGTGCCTCGGTAAATGCTTTAGCTGCTGCTCTCCGTGAGAGTGGTGTTGAAGTACTAAAGGTATATCCTGACCGTAACTATAAGCCACGTCCTAGTGATGTGATAATTAACTGGGGTAATGGTCGTGCTCCTAATTGGGCAGAAGGTGCTAAGAAAGTACTGAACACACCTAATAAAGTTGAGCATACAGGTAACAAGCTGTCCGCTTTTAAGATCATGGCTGACTATGGTGTATCCGTACCATCCGTGACTGAGAGCCGACGAGAGGCTCAGGACTGGGTGAACGATGGTAACGTGGTAGTAACACGTCATGTGCTACGAGGTCACTCAGGAGAAGGCATTGAGCTAGTCGGGAGTAGTATAGACAATGGTTCTTTAACTGGTGTTGTACCAGAGGCTCCACTATATACTCTCTATCGTAAGAAAGCACGTGAGTATCGTATCCATGTGTTTAATGGTAATGTTATTTACTGGCAGCAGAAGATGCTACGCCGTGACTTCCCTCAAGAGGATGTTAATTATCAGGTACGTAACCATGATAACGGATGGATTTATGCAACAGAAGCAGCCACTCCTCCTGAGGATATCGTTATATCACAGGCTAGAGCAGCCGTAGCTTGTCTTGGCCTGTCCTTTGGAGCAGTAGATGTAGTCTATAATGAGCACCATAGTCAAGCATCAGTACTAGAAGTTAACACAGCACCCGGACTAGCCGGAACAACTATCACGAAATACCGTGACGCAATTTTAGGAGCACTTTAATGTCAACGTATTACATTGATTTGAAAGGCGAAGGCTACGAGACAACAGTAATTTTAGACGTAGATTCGTTTCCACATTGCTGTGGTGCTAAAGTTGTACATCATATGAATCGTCGTGATATAGGTTGTACGAAGTACCATGCGAAGATAGCAAAGCAGTTAACTCAGACATTCTTAGCTAAAGGTCATAGTGAGTTGCCAAAAGGTGTGTCTATATATAGAAACGCCTACGACCACACTGGTCGCGTGAAAGTAGAGTCCACTAGCACATTTTTAGGATCAACCTGTGCTGCTAAGTTCATTATAGCTGACGCTGTGTGGGGCGAGGATTGTGATGAAAATGAGTTCTCGTTATATAAATGGGGTATGCTAGGAGGTGATGCGTGGCAGAAAGGCACACACATGAAGAACCCGAACTCAGA
>Ga0316207_10005251_pt1 | contig 10841 bp, 8 predicted proteins | sample 6weekpyrite_MG_FD_204943 | JGI IMG/M metagenome (GOLD analysis project Ga0316207, IMG submission 204943) | Microbial mat bacterial communities from mineral coupon in-situ incubated in ocean water Damariscotta River, Maine, United States -... | ecosystem: Environmental > Aquatic > Marine >...
ATGATTTATTAAAAAGGACTGCATAAAATTCTATAAAATACTTTATTATATACTAATCATAATAAAACTTATTAAACTATATAATAAACATATTGATAATTTTGTATCAGTTTTCATTTACCTTCATAATATGAATATTAAAAATACACCCCATTTGACAAAAGTCATTTTTTGCCAGACATATATTAGCTACAAAATATAGTATATATTGTTTGTGTCATATACTACATATTGGGATATGTGGTATTCTGATATCGTTTGTTTTCTTAGAGAATAGTACGATAAAATAAGTACACTAAATAGATATTTATAAAAAATTGATACGAATAATAGGCAATTATCAAAATAAAAATAGAGTTTTACTAAAAAAGGAGAATATATTATGACGCAAATTCTGGTAGAGAAAAATAACTTTAAAGTCAATAAAACGGCGTATATTTTACCTGACTCAATACGAAAAAAACTAAATAAGTCTTTTAGCGCATCAGGTAAAGTTTTTTCTCCAGATTTCTACGCTTCATTAGCATTAAATCTTCAAAAAGAAAAACCTGCAAATGATAGAGAATTCTCTGAAATAGTAGAGAAAGAATTGGCACGTGCTGAGTTATTTAGTGTGCTAAAGAGATTTATGTTATTGGAAGATGACACTATGATTGAAGGTCATAGAGATACTATCGTAAGCTCTAAGGAAACCGTTGAAGAATATATCAATAAAGTAGATTGGAGAGTAAATGCTAATGCGAATGTTGGCTATAGTAATGCTGGATTGATAAATCAAACAGCAGGGAAGATGGTGGCTAATTATTGGCTTGATGCTGTATATTCTGAAGAAGAAGGAAAAGCACATCGTAAAGCAGATATACATATACATGATCTAGACTGCCTAACAGGTTATTGTGCGGGGTGGAGCCTGCGTCAATTATTGGATGAAGGCTTTAACGGAGTAGCTGGAAGAGTTTCTAGCAGGCCTCCAAGGCATTTAAATGAAGCATTAGGACAAATGGCTAATTTTCTAGGTATTCTACAATCGGAATGGGCTGGTGCTCAGGCATTTAGTTCATTTGATACTTATCTTGCACCGTATGTTTTTAAAGACAATATGAGTTTTCTTGATATTAAGAAAGCGATAAGACGTTTCGTATATAATCTTAATGTTCCTGCACGTTGGGGACAATCACCATTTACCAATATAACATTGGATTTTACTGTTCCAAAAGATCTACGTGATCAGGCACCAAGTAGTAACTACAGTCATTTATTCAGTAATACAACTGATGAGAATTTGAAGGCAAGAATAAGATCCAGAGGAATAGAAAACCCCGAATCCTTAACATATAAAGATTTTCAGGCTGAAGTAGAAATGATTGATATAGCTTTTTATGAAGTTATGACAGAAGGAGACAGTAAGCAGCAGCCATTCACATTTCCAATTCCTACAGTAAATATTACTGAAGATTTCAATTGGAACAGTCATGCAGCAAAGGCATTATTTGAGAACACAGCAAAAGTTGGAAATTCTTATTTCCAGAATTTTATAGGTAGTCAATATGTTGAAGATGCTGAAGGTAATAAAATATCAAACCCAGAGGCATATGCACCAGATGCCGTAAGGAGTATGTGCTGCAGGTTGCAACTAGATTTGCGTGAGTTGCTCAAGAGAGGAAATGGTCTATTTGGTTCCGCTGAAATGACAGGCTCTATAGGTGTGGTTACAATAAATATGGCACGTCTTGGTTATAGATTTAAAGGAGATAAAAAAGGGTTATATAATGAACTTGGCAGGTTAATGGATATTGCAAAATCTACATTAGAAAAAAAACGGATTTTTGTTCAGGAAATGTATAATAGAGGCTTATACCCATATACTGCACGCTATTTGCCTGGTTTTAAAAACCATTTCAGTACAATAGGTGTTAACGGAATGAATGAAATGCTATTAAATTATAATGGCAATATTTATGATGTTAGTAAAGCAGAGGGGGTAGATTTTTGTTCAGAAATTTTAGAGTTTATTCGTGATAGAATGAAGTATTATCAGGAGAAAACAGGTAATTTATATAATCTTGAGGCCACTCCTGCAGAAGGAACAACTTACCGTTTTGCAAAAGAGGATAAAAAACATTATCCCGATATAATTCAAGCAGGGAAAGGAGAAAATATTTACTACACAAATAGTAGTCAGTTACCAGTAGATTTTACAGATGATCCTTTTTATGCTCTTGAGAAGCAAGATCAGTTGCAATGTAAATATACTGGAGGAACAGTTCTTCATTTATATATGAATGAAAAAATAAGTTCAGGTGAGGCATGCGGACGTTTTGTTAAGAGCGTAATTGAAAATCATAAACTGCCTTATATAACTGTAACTCCAATTTTTTCTGTATGTGATGATCATGGGTATCTTGCTGGTGAAAAACCTAAATGCCCTAAATGTGATAAGGAAACTTTAGTCTGGACACGTGTTATGGGATATCACAGGCCAGTATCCAGTTTTAATAGAGGAAAGAAGGGTGAACATGCTGGCAGAAAGCATTTTGTAGATAATGCAACGCATTTACCACTATTTGATCAGTAGTTTATAAATTGATTTCAGTCAAATTAGTTATGAATAATTTATGGTAGGATCATGTAGTGTTTTTTACAAAATGTAGGAGTAGTATATGTCAAATGTCGCAACTTTTAAAACGGCGCATTCAGAAATATTGGGGATAGTCGGTGAGATTGTAAAATATCTTGATAGTGAAGAGAAAGTGTCAGCAGGTGCTGCAGATATTAGGTCTTATCTTTCTCAAATCGCTGGTAAATTATCTGTTCATCTTGCTATGGAAGATAAATTTTTATATCCAAAACTTATGGAAAGTGAAGATCCAACCATATCAGGTACAGCAAAAAAATTCGCTGATGAAATGTCTGGTGTTGCTGATGTATTTAAAGAATATTCAAATAAATGGCAGGCAAAGGCTATAGGTGATTCTCCAGCAGAGTTTATCACTGCAACTAATGGGTTATTTGCAGCAGTAGGAAATCGTATAGAAAGAGAAGAAAAAGAGCTATATGTTCTTCTTGACTAGTCTATGAAATTACCTATTTGTGATATAACTCCCTTCACGGTGCAGGATTTTCCTAACCATACGGCATGTATAATGTGGTTTGGTGGGTGCAATATGAGATGTTCCTATTGTCATAATCCTGAGTTGGTTCTTGGAAAAAAGAAGCGTATGAAATGGGAGGAAATATCCAGTTTTCTTAGTAAAAGGAAAGGGCTTCTCGATGGAGTTGTCCTTACTGGTGGTGAATGTACCATCTCTAAAAATATACCCGAATTTATTGAATATATTCGTAAGTTGGATATGAAGGTAAAACTTGATACAAATGGTTTGCGTCCTGATGTGTTAGAGAATCTTCTTGCCAGAAAACTTATTGATTATGTAGCCATAGATTATAAAGCACCTGAAAAGAAATTCTTGGAGATTACAAAAACATCTAATTTCAATGAATTTCATAATAGTTTAGATATTTTATGTAAATCTTCTATAGATTTTGAGGTTAGGACAACTGTTCATACTCACTTACTTAATGAAAATGATATAGCTGAAATTATTGAAGATTTAGAGAAGTTAAATTTTAAAGGCAATTATTATATTCAAAATTTCCAGCCATCCCCTGAAAATATGGAGCCAACTCCAGAACAAAAACATTTATTGAATCTGGATTTGCTGTCATCAACAGATAAATTCAAAATCCATACAAGAAACTTCTAACAATTACTCAGCTTAAATATATCTATATTATTATCTAATCTTAAATTATAATTCCTTCTTAAAGTCATCATAATTGTGCAAAGATAGGTTAGAGATACAAGAATGGATAGCTCTGAAAAACAGAAACCGCCAAAAACCATTAAGGAAATAGTAGCTGACCTGCGTTCTAAAGGCGAGCTGGATGAGGAAAAATGGAAAAATTATCAGGAAGTACTTAAGAGTGGAAGAAAATATTTAGCCAAAGCATACATTATACCTTCTTTAGTATCCATATGGATGATTTTTTTTGGTTGTTCTTCTTTAAAATGTGTACTTATCTATATAGCAGTGCTGACGATATTTCCTTTTGTGTTTATGCGTAGTGTTGTTTACAAAATGGCAACAGAAAATATTTACCTTGTAAATTATGGAATTCAGAAAAATGCAATAGTTACAGAAGTTAGAAATATAAAAAAGAATTACCAAGGGATAAAAAATATTCAGAAAGTCACTTGCAAAGTTGATAAAAAAAATTATCACATTGAATTCCCAAGAGACCACTTTAAAGAACATAATTACCATGAAGGTGATAATATAGAAATATTAATTCACCCGATTGAAAACAATAAAGCACAACTAGCAATTGGAAAAGAAAACAGAAAATTTTATTTAAAGAAAGGAGAATTAGTATGAGTGGAGTATAAAAAGTTATAGATGAAGTTAGAAAGTAATAAAGTTGAGATAGTTAATTAATACAAACAAGTTAGCTACACAATAATTGCACATAATTTGCTAAAAAGTTCCTTCTTAAAGTCATAATAATTGCACAAAGATAGGTTAGAGATACAAGAATGAAAATAATATTGCTAACATTATTATCAATAACAATAGTGGTTGTACTAATTTCATCATTTGCAGAAATTGATTCTGATAATGACGATTGTAATGTTCGTGATGAAATACTAGTAAAAAGAGGTAAACATGTTCTAGCCATACCTAAAAAATACAACCCTATTATTTACAAAAATTCCCTATGTCAGAAAGCGGATGATTCTATATTAATTTTTGAAAATATTCATTTTAATCTATATAGCTCTTTATTCAAAGAAATACCGGGTATATCGTTTGATCTTAGTGCGTCAGAAGTCGATGATAAATATACTGACCCACATAGTTACTCACACATAATTAATAAATTAGAATCCGATGTAGATACAATGAGAAAGTCCAATACAGCTGGTGATTTTATATTGTTTCATAGAAAATACGGAGGGGTGTTTATGGGAACTATTAAAAATACAGATATTAAGATATCTGGTTTTTGCGGCACTTACCATTCTAATAATGGTTTATCATGTAATGGGAATTCCATCATATTTCCCGGTAATAAAACGTTACATGGCATAAAGATGACAACTTCATTTAGTGTAATTCCAATGTTAAAGAAATGGGACAAAAAGGGATTACCTCGTGATTTTGATAGAAGCATGGATGCATGGGCAGAGCGCCATAGGATGATTTATGACAGAATACTAAAATGGAAAAAACGTGCACAGGAAATCATGGATGCAGAGACACATTTAAAACAAACAATAACAGAATAGAAAATAAATAATAGCGTCAATACAGCAATAGAACTTAGTATAGAGGAAGCTATATTAGGAAAGGGTTGCTTATTGAATGGTATTATAAAAGCATTTAGATTTCTAATAACATATAAAAAGGGAGCAATAAATTAATATCGCTCCCTTAATAATGTATAGTGATTTATAATTATTCTATTAACTATTTCTTTTCCTAACTATCTGATAGCCAGATCTGAATAAATATTTAACAGGTGCACTTAATACATGAACCAATCTTGTGAATGGGAATATAAGGAAGATTGTTAATCCAAGTACCAGATGCATTTTAAATATAAATGCTTCCTCTATGATGAAGTCGGCAGCACCGCTACGGAAAGTAACAATATGTTGTGCCCAGTTTGCAAGTGCAACCATTGAACTTCCATCAGGATGTTGTGCTGAAATCGGGATTGTAAGAAGTCCAAGAATCAACTGTATATATAATATTATTAATATAGCTATATCGGAAGTATTGCTTGTTGCTCTGATGCGTTCATCAAATAAACGTCTATGCAGTAGAATAGTCATTCCTATAAAGCACATTGTACCAAATATACCTCCTGCTACCATAGCCAGTAGTTGCTTGGTTGCTGGAGTCATGAAAACGTGATAGACGCTTGCAGGTGTTAATAGCCCCACAAGATGACCAAAAAACAGTAAAATAATACCAACATGAAATAGATTACTGCCTACACGCATACCTTTACTACGAAGTAGCTGGCTTGAGCTGGCTTTCCAAGTATACTGATCTCGATCATAACGTAATATTGTGCCAATTATCATCACAGAAATAGCGATATAAGGATAAATGCCAAAGAAAAACTGATTTAAATATTCTACCATGGTTTTATGCTCCATTCATTCTTTGAAGTGTTTCTGTAGTATTAGGGAAAGCATTGCATGTATTGCAATCTTCCTGTGGATTATCACCGAAAGCTGCAGCTTCTTCCCATTCTTTATCCAATGCTTCCAAGCTATCATCAACTTTCTCAAGTTCTGCCAGTGCAGATTTGATTATTTTACTATCAACTTTAATGTTAGCCAATTCTCCAATTGCATCGAAGATTACATGATAATTACTGTCATTCTTTTTTAATTTAGCACCTATAGATGCTATAATATGCGCAATATCATCAAGTAATTCTTTTGTTTCCTCAATAGGGCACATGGACAAATATTCGAGGAATAAAGGTAAATAGTCAGGCAATTCAGCTTTATTAATAAATAAGCCTTTTTCTTCATACATAGCTGCAAGATCTACCATTGCTTGACCTCTATCACGAGATTCTCCATGCACATGCTCAAATAGCTGTAAGCAGTATGAACGTCCTCTATCGAATAAAGATACATATTCTTCCTGCAATTCGAGTAGATCAGTTTCTGATTGTTTGTCCATAAATGAAGAAACATGTTTTAAAGATTTTTTATTTAATAATTTTTCTTTAGCTAAAATTTCTTTCAAATCATCATAATGTTTAATAACATCTTGATTGGGATAGGAAAGTAACAAGCCTAATATTTTAAATGTTTTCATAATATTTCCTTTTCAAGGTTATAATTATTATTTGCAACCATCATTCTTAATTTTGCCACTCATAGTATTTTTATGAGTTTTGCCACCAAACATACTTGTTTTAGTTTGCCCACCAGAACAACCATTGCCAAAAGTAAATCCACATGAAGAACGTTTATCGAAAGCTATTTCATTATCAAATGGTGTATCGCCTGCATATTCTTTATGATTAGTTGGAATAACATAGCGATCTTCATAGTTAGAGATTGCCATTATTTTATACATATCATTAAGCATATCTTCCGTTAGACCAACCTGATCCAATATTTTTTGATCTGTATAACCTTCAACAGTTTTTCCACGCATATATTCACGCATTGCTATCATGCGTTCTAATGCATGAACAACGGGCTCTTCTTTTCCAGCAGTTAATAGATTCGCCAAATATTTCACAGGTATACGAAGATTACGTACATCAGGTATAACTCCATCTTTTTTGATCTCACCCTTCTCTGCAGCATTTTGAATAGGGGAAAGAGGTGGAATATACCAAACCATAGGTAATGTACGATATTCAGGGTGAAGAGGGAAAGCAACTTTCCAATCTATCGCCATCTTATATACAGGAGAGTTCTTGGCAGCAGCAAGCCAACTATCAGGAACACCATCTTTCTTGGCCTGAGCAATTATAGCAGGGTCATTAGGGTCAAGGAATGTATCAAGCTGAGCCTGATATAAATCCTGTTCATCTTCAACACTTGCTGCTTTGCCTATACTGTCGGCATCATATAGTAAAACTCCAAGATATCTTATACGTCCTACGCATGTTTCAGAACATACAGTTGGATCACCCGCTTCAATTCTTGGATAGCAGAATGTACATTTCTCAGATTTACCAGATTGCCAGTTAAAATATATCTTTTTATAAGGGCAACCAGAAACACACATTCTCCAGCCTCTACATTTATCCTGATCTATAAGAACTATACCATCTTCTTCACGTTTGTATATTGCTCCACTTGGGCAGGATGCAACACATGCAGGATTAAGACAATGTTCGCAGAGTCTTGGTAAATACATCATAAATGTATTTTCAAATTGTCCATATATATCTTTTTCTACATCTTTGAAGTTATAGTCTTTTTTACGTTTATCAAATTCACCACCAAGAATCTCTTCCCAGTTAGGTCCTGCTTCAGCTTTCTCCATTTTATTGCCGGTAATAGCTGAGTGCATACGACCTGTTGGAGGAGCTTTCATTTCAGGAGCTTTTTGTAACTTATCATACTCAAAGGTGAAAGGTTCGTAATAGTCATCTATTTCAGGAAGATCAGGATTAGCAAAAATCTTGGAAAGTACACTTGCCTTACCACCAATTTTTGGCTGAATCTTACCATTTGATTTACGTTCCCAACCACCTTTCCATTTGTCTTGATTTTCCCATTCATTTGGATAACCAACGCCGGGTTTGGTCTCGACATTGTTAAACCATGCATATTCAACACCTTCTCTAGATGTCCAAACATTTTTACAGGTAACTGAGCAAGTATGACAACCAATACATTTATCAAGATTCAGTACCATACCTATTTGTGCGCGTATTTTCATTATGCTAACTCCTCATGATTAAGATTACCTGAAGCATCAATTTTTTGGCCATCTAATGGCTCATCCATCCAATCAACATTTTCTCTCTTACGAACAACTACAAACTCATCTCTGTTTGAGCCAACAGTACCATAATAGTTAAAGCCGTATGAAAGCTGAGCATAACCACCAATCATATGAGTAGGTTTGACGACAGCTCTTGTGACAGAGTTATGTATGCCTCCTCTTGTGCCTGTGACTTTACTACCAGGTGTGTTAATGATTTTTTCCTGTGCATGATACATCATACTCATTCCTTCAGGAACACGTTGACTTACAACAGCTCTTGCCATAATAGCTCCATTAACATTATATAGTTCAATCCAGTCATTATCTTTGACATCAATTTTCTTGGCATCAATTTCACTGATCCAGACTATAGGTCCACCACGGCTCAATGTAAGCATTAGTAGATTCTCGGAATATGTACTGTGGATTCCCCACTTCTGATGCGGTGTTATCCAGTTTAGTACTACCTGCTTATGATTATCTTTATAATCATCAATAACTGGAGCTATGGTTTTGGTATTTATTGGAGGTTTATAAACACATAGCCCCTCACCAAAGTCACGCATCCACTCGTGATCCTGGTAAAATTGTTGACGTCCTGTAAGTGTACGCCATGGAATTAATTCATGAACATTAGTGTAGCCAGCATTATAGCTCACATGCTCATCTTCAAGTCCACTCCATGTAGGAGAAGAAATAATTTTACGAGGTTGAGATTGCAAATCACGGAATCGTAATTTTTCCTCTTCTTTTGGTTTTGCGAGATGAGTATGATCTCTACCTGTAATCTTACCTAATGCATCCCAAGCCTTAACTGCTACCTGACCATTAGTTTCAGGTGCAAGAGACAGGATTATTTCTGATGCATCTATATCAGTTTCAATTTTAGGAAGTCCTTTTGATACGCCATCTTCTGTAACCAGATGATTAAGTTCTCCGAGGAACTCAACTTCTTTTTCAGTATTCCATGCAATACCTTTTCCGCCATTACCTATTTTAGTCATTAATGGTCCAAGTGAAGTGAATTTCTTATATGTATCAGGATAGTTACGTACTACATCAATATAGTTTGGCATGGTTTTACCAGGAATAGGATCGATTTCACCTTTCTTCCATTCTTTTACATCAAGCCCTTGAGCAAGCTCTGCTGGTGTATCATGTAGAATAGGTAGTGCGACTACATCTGTTTCTTCACCTAAATGCCCTTCGCATACTTCAGAAAATTTTTCCGCTATACCTTTATATATATCCCAATCACTTCTGCTTTCCCATGCAGGATCAACAGCACGAGATAGAGGATGAATAAATGGATGCATATCAGATGTATTTAAATCATTCTTCTCATACCAAGTACAGGATGGAAGAACTATGTCTGAATAGACACAAGTCGTAGACATACGGAAGTCAAGTGTAACTACTAAATCAAGTTTGCCTTCAGGAGCTTCATCTTTCCATTCCACTTCCTTCGGCTTAGGACCATCTAATTGTCCAAGATCTTTTCCTAGAACACCATTTGTTGTGCCAAGTAGATGTTTAAGCATATATTCATGACCTTTACCACTTGAGCCAAGAATATTTGAACGCCAGATAAACATGTTACGTGGGAAGTTACGTGGATCATCAGGAGCCTCACATGACATGCGTAAATCACCAGATTTAAGTTGCTCGGCTATATATTCTCCAGTTTTCTTATTGGCAGCTTTTGCTTTCTGGGTTATTTCAAGAGGGTTTTCCTCAAGTTGAGGAGCAGATGGCAACCAACCCATTCTTTCTGAACGTACATTACAGTCTATAAGAGAATAGTCTTTCCATTTATCTTTATCAGCAAGTGGAGAAAGTATTTCATCTACCTCCAATTTTTCGTAACGCCATTGGTTAGAATGATTATAGAAGAAAGAAGTAGAATTCATGTGGCGAGGAGGTCGACTCCAATCTAGTCCAAATGCTAATGGTTGCCATCCAGTTTGTGGACGAAGTTTTTCTTGTCCTACATAGTGAGCCCAGCCACCACCTGATTTACCTATACATCCACACATAACAAGCATGTTGATGATACCACGATATATCATATCCATGTGATACCAGTGATTCACTGCAGCCCCCAGAATCACCATTGATCTACCACGTGTTTTATCTGCATTATCAGCAAACTCACGAGCTACTGTTATGACTTTATCCCTTGATACTCCAGTTATTTTTTCCTGCCATGCCGGAGTGTAAGGAATGTCATCATCAAATGAGTCAGCTACATTCTCACCACCAATGCCTCTATCGATACCATAATTGGCAATCATAAGGTCGAATACG
>Ga0316207_10005252_pt1 | contig 10840 bp, 9 predicted proteins | sample 6weekpyrite_MG_FD_204943 | JGI IMG/M metagenome (GOLD analysis project Ga0316207, IMG submission 204943) | Microbial mat bacterial communities from mineral coupon in-situ incubated in ocean water Damariscotta River, Maine, United States -... | ecosystem: Environmental > Aquatic > Marine >...
GCTAGTGCCGGGTTAAATGCAAAGCAGATGCTAGATGGCAATGTTAAAGCATTTATTAATTTTAACGTTGAGCCAGAGCATGACTGCAGTGATTCCAGTGCGGCGTTAACGGCGATGAAGCAGGCTGATTTTGTTGTGGTGTTGACGGCGTTCGCAACCGATTCAATGAAAGAATATGCTGATGTGATTTTACCGGTAGCAACATTCGCTGAAACTTCAGGTACCTATGTCAATATGGAAGGTTTCTGGCAAAGTGCTCGTGGTTGTGTGCCACCAAAATGTGAAGCACGTCCTGGCTGGAAAGTGATTCGCGTACTGGCAAATCAGTTTGATATTGACGGTTTCGATTTTATTTCTTCCGCTGATGTGATGCAGGAAGTCAAAACACTTTGTAGTGAGATTAAGCTCGACAATAGTGCAGTTGCTGACTCGGTTGCTAACTATGACAATGTATCTGGTATGACCCGTCTGGGTGAAACACCTATTTATTCAGGTGATATGCTGGTTCGTCGAGCAACTTCATTGCAGCAAACTGAAGATGCGGCTGTGGCCTGTGTGCGAATTAATTCCGAACAGGCAGCTGCATTAAACATGCAGGCAAACGACAAGGTTTGCGTAAAACAAAATGATAATAAGGTAGTGATGACGTTATTAATTGATGATGACATCGCAACTAATAATATTGGTATTCCAGTAGGTCTTGCTGAAACAGCGAGCCTCGGTGGTGTGTTCGATAGCATCACGCTGGAAAAAATTTAAAGGGTTAAATAAAGGTTATTGACCATGCTTGAAACACTGATATCAGTATGGAACTGGATGCCTGAGGCATTACAGGTGCTATTAAAAATTGTTGCCCTGATCGTGCCTTTAATGCTTGCGGTTGCATACACTACCTATGCTGAGCGTAAAATTATCAGTTATATGCAGGTTCGTATCGGTCCTAACCGTGTTGGTCCGCGTGGCTGGCTGCAGCCAATTGCTGATGCCGTTAAGCTGATGTTCAAGGAAATAGTTATACCGACCAATGCAAACCGTTTCCTGTTTTTAATAGCTCCAATATTATCTATTGGTCCTGCATTAGCTGCTTGGGCCGTTATTCCATTTAATGACTTTTTATTATTATCGTCTTTAGATGCGAGTTTACTTTATGTGCTGGCATTAACATCGGTGGCTGTTTATGGCGTCATCATTGCAGGCTGGGCATCGAACTCTAAGTACGCAATGATGGGTGCGCTGCGTTCAGCTGCGCAGATCGTGGCTTATGAAATTGCGATGGGTTTTGCGCTGGTGGGTGTGTTAATGGCTGCCGGTAGTTTGAATCTGCGTGATATTGTTTTAGGACAGGCCGGTGGTTTATCGGACTGGTATATCTGGCCGTTATTGCCACTGTTTTTTGTTTACTTTATTTCTGGTGTAGCAGAAACCAACCGTGCACCGTTTGATGTCGCTGAAGGTGAATCTGAAATCGTTGCCGGCTTCCATGTTGAATACTCAGGTATGGCTTTCGCAGTATTCTTCCTCGCAGAATATGCCAACATCATTTTAATTGCTGCACTAACCGCCATCATGTTCCTCGGTGGCTGGTTATCTCCATTTGAAGGTGTGCAAGCGTTAGCGGGAACATCGGCTGAATTTTTAACCGAGTCAAGCATTGCCTGGTTCCTGGCGAAGACAGCGTTCTTTGTGTTTGTCTTCCTCTGGCTGCGTGCAACATTCCCGCGTTATCGTTATGACCAGATTATGCGCCTGGGCTGGAAAGTATTTATCCCGGTGACGATTGTCTGGCTGTTTGTTGAAGCCGTTATGTTTGTGATGAAAGTTGGGCCCTGGGCAGTATAGGTAAAGAATTATGAGACTTGTAAAACATTACATTCAAAGCTTTTTATTCCTTGAATTATTCAAGGGGATGATGGTGACCGGGCGTTATCTTTTTGCAAGAAAAGTTACCGTCCAGTATCCAGAAGAAAAAACACCGATGTCAGCACGCTTTCGCGGTCTGCATGCATTGCGACGTTACGCCAATGGCGAAGAACGCTGTATTGCTTGTAAATTATGCGAAGCAGTGTGTCCGGCTTTAGCGATTACAATTGATTCGGAAGTGCGTGAAGATGGATCTCGTCGTACCACACGTTATGACATCGATTTGTTTAAATGTATTTTCTGTGGTTTTTGTGAAGAGGCCTGCCCGGTGGATTCTATCGTCGAAACGCCGGTGTTCGAATATCATTTCGAAAAACGTGGTGAGCAGATAATGACTAAAGACAAACTACTGGCTGTTGGCGATAAATATGAAAATGACATCGCTGCCTGCAAACAGGCTGATGCGACATATCGCTAGGCAACAATAAATTTTAAAAAGAGACTGATTAAAAATGAGTTTTCAGGAAATTATCTTTTATCTGTTTTCGCTGACATTACTATTGTCGGCCGGTGGTGTTGTTGTCGCCAGAAATACAATCCATTCCGCGTTATTCCTGGTATTAACATTCTTTACCACTTCGGCTATCTGGTTATTACTTGAGGCTGAGTTTCTGGCGATCTCACTAATACTGGTTTATGTCGGTGCGGTCATGGTGTTATTCCTATTCGTGGTAATGATGCTCGATGTTAACCTGGCGAGATTAAAAGAAGGCTTTATGCGTTATCTCCCGGTTGGTGCGCTGGTTGCACTGGTTATGGCGGCAGAAATGATTATGGTTGTCGGTTCAACAAAATTTGGTGTTGAAAATTACCCAATACCGACACCGAAACCAGCTGATTACAGCAACACTAAAGAATTAGGTTCTGTTTTATATACTGATTACGTACTGCAGTTTGAGCTTGCTGCGGTGGTATTACTGGTGGCGATTATTGCCGCAATTGCATTAACCATGCGCCGTCGACCTAATACCAAGTACCAGTCACCGGGTAAACAGACCATGGTGAAAAAAGCCGACCGTTTACGTGTTGTAAAAATGGATTCGGAATAAATAAATGAAAACAATAAATAATAATAAAACAGGCCCAAGTAGCGTCGACAATAAGGCAGAATTTGTATGATACCTCTATCCAGTTATCTGACTTTGGCCGCAATCTTATTCGCGATAAGTATTGCCGGTATTTTTCTTAACCGAAAAAATATTATTGTCCTGCTAATGTGCGTCGAACTCATGTTGTTAGCCATTAATATCAACTTTGTTGCTTTCTCTCATTTTCTTGGTGATTTGGCCGGGCAGGTATTTGTATTCTTTATCTTGACAGTCGCAGCAGCAGAAGCAGCCATCGGTCTTGCCATACTTGTCGTGCTATTTAGAAGTCGTAGCACTATTAATGTTAACGATCTGGATAGTTTGAAGGGATAAGTCATGGAAAATTTATATCTGGCCATTCCGCTTGCTTCATTATTCGGTGCGATAGTTGCGGGTTTCTTTGGTAAAAAAATCGGTCGCACTGGTTCTCATGTCGTCACCATTGCTGGTGTAGGTGTTTCTTTTATTCTTTCGTTGATTGCGTTTAACCATATCGTGTTTGAAGGCGGGCAAGTCTTCAATGAATCGGTTTATACCTGGATGGTGAGTGACGGCATTCGATTTGAAATTGGTTTCCTTGTAGATACCTTAACCGTGATGATGATGTGTGTGGTTACCGGTGTGTCACTAATGGTGCATATCTACACCATTGGCTATATGCAAGATGATCCGGGTTACCAGCGTTTCTTTAGTTATATCTCGCTATTTACTTTCTCAATGCTGATGTTAGTTATGTCGAATAACTTTATGCAGTTATTCTTTGGCTGGGAAGCGGTAGGTCTGGTGTCTTATTTACTGATCGGTTTCTGGTATAAAAAAGACACCGCAATATTTGCCAATATGAAAGCCTTCCTGGTGAATCGTGTCGGCGACTTTGGTTTCATTTTAGGTATCGCCGCCATTGTTATGTATACCGGTACACTGGATTACAAAGAAGTGTTCCAGCAGGCAGAGCAAATTGCGAAATTAAATATTAGTATCTTCGGTGAAACCGAATTTGCGTTAATGACCGTGATTTGTATTTTGTTGTTTGTCGGTGCAATGGGTAAATCAGCGCAAGTACCATTACATGTCTGGCTGCCTGATTCGATGGAAGGCCCGACGCCGATCTCGGCATTAATACATGCAGCAACGATGGTAACCGCGGGTATTTTCATGGTGGCGAGAATGTCACCTTTATACGAGTTATCTGAAACCGCGCTGAGTTTCGTAATGATAATTGGTGCGACTACGGCATTATTTATGGGCTTAATCGGTATTGTTCAGAACGATATTAAACGTGTAGTTGCATACTCGACGTTATCGCAGTTAGGTTATATGACCGTGGCACTCGGTGCATCGGCTTATTCAGCCGCGGTGTTCCATTTAATGACACACGCATTTTTCAAAGCGCTGTTATTCCTGGCTGCTGGTTCGATTATTATCGCACTGCATCATGAGCAGGATATGCGCAAAATGGGTGGCATGCGTAAATATACGCCGATAACTTATCTAACCATGTTGATTGGTACGCTTGCGTTAATCGGCTTCCCGGGTTTCTCAGGCTTCTTCTCCAAGGACGCGATTATTGAAGCAGTGCATCATTCACAAATCTTCGGTTCAGGTTATGCGTTCTTTGCAGTGCTGTTCGGTGTTGTTATCACATCGTTTTACTCATTCCGCCTGTACTTCCTGGTATTCCATGGTAAAGAGCGTATGGATGAACAGACAAAATCACATGCGCATGAAAGCCCATGGGTGGTTACAGTGCCATTAATTTTACTGGCAATCCCATCGATCTTTATCGGCTGGTTTACAATCGAACCGATGTTGTTTGGTGATTTCTTTAAAGGCGTGATCACCGTGTTACCACAACACGATGTGCTAGGGAAAATTGCTGAAGGGTATCATGGTCAGCTTGGTTTTATCTTGCATGGCCTGCAGGGCTGGGCCGTCTGGTTTGCATTAGCCGGGTTTATTGCCGCGTGGTACATCTATATTAAAGATCCGGCGTTTGCGGATAGGGCAAAACAGAAACTGATGCCGGTTTACAACCTGCTGATGAACAAATACTGGTTCGATAATATTTATCAGAAAGTTTTTGCCGATGGCAGTGTGTCGCTGGGCAAAGGTTTATGGAAAGTAGGTGACATGGCCATAATTGATGGGTTGCTGGTTAATGGCAGTGCAAAACTGGTGGGGCTGTTTTCAGCTTTTGTTCGCCATGTGCAGACCGGTTACTTATATCACTATGCGTTTGCAATGATTATCGGCCTGATTTATTTAATCACCGAATTCGTATTATTTTAAAAAAAGAATTAAAAATAGGGTACTAACACATGTTTGCTGACTGGCCATTACTTAGTCTACTTGTCTGGACACCGATTATCGGTGGTCTGGTGGTATTGCTTGCGGGCGATCATGGTGGTGCCCAGGGTGCCAAACGACTGGCGCTGATTTTTTCGATTGCAACTTTCCTGCTGAGTATTCCTTTATTTACCGAGTTTGATCGCACTACATCGGCCATGCAGTTTGTTGAACTGTATCCATGGATAAGTTCATTCAATATAAATTATCATTTTGGTGTTGATGGCATCTCGATGCCGTTGGTGATTTTAACGACTTTCATCACCGTGATTGTTGTTATCGCTGCCTGGGAAGTGATTAAAGTTAAGCCGTCGCAATACATGGCTGCTTTCCTGATTATGGAAGGATTGATGATTGCGGTGTTCTCAGCGCTGGATGCAATTTTCTTCTACGTGTTCTGGGAAGGCATGCTGATACCGATGTTTATTATTATCGGTATCTGGGGTGGGCCGCGCCGGGTATATGCAACAATTAAGTTCTTTATATATACCTTTATCGGTTCGGTGTTCATGCTGGTAGCGATGATTTATATGTATTACCAGTCAGGCAGTTTCGATATTTTAAGCATGCATACTCTGAAGCTGACGATGAACGAACAGTTCTGGATCTTCATCGCCTTCTTAATGGCGTTTGCAGTGAAAGTGCCGATGTGGCCGGTACATACCTGGTTACCGGATGCACACGTTGAGGCACCCACCGGTGGTTCGGTTATTCTGGCGGCGATCATGCTGAAGATTGGTGGCTATGGTTTTATTCGTTTCAGTTTACCGATCACCCCCGATGCCAGTCATATGCTCGACTGGTTAGTGATTTTTATGTCATTAACGGCAGTGGTATATATCGGTTTTGTTGCGCTGGTTCAGAACGATATGAAAAAACTGGTGGCGTATTCTTCAATCTCGCATATGGGTTTTGTTACCTTAGGTTTATTCGTTGTCTTCATGATCTGGGAAAACCCGGCAAACTCGGATTTATCTGGCGCAACGCTTGCTGTCGAAGGCGCGATGATACAAATGATTTCACACGGTTTTATTTCTGCCGCGATGTTCCTCGCCATTGGTGTGCTCTATGATCGCATGCACAGCCGTAATATTTCCGACTACGGTGGCGTCGTGAACACCATGCCGAAGTTTGTCGGTTTTGCAGTATTCTTCGCAATGGCTAATGTTGGCTTACCGGGCACCTCGGGTTTTGTTGGTGAGTTCATGGTAATTCTGGCCAGTTTCAAAGCTAATTTCTGGTTTGCCTTCCTTGCTGCGTTAACATTAATTATCGGCGCAGCTTATACCTTATGGATGGTCAAACGTGTCTTCTACGGTGATATTGCTAATGACAATGTTGCCAAACTGAATGATTTATCAAACCGAGAATTTTTAATTATGTCATTGCTGGCAATCGCTGTTCTGATTTTAGGCTTGTGGCCTGCACCGGTCATCGATGTAATGCACGCATCGGTTGATAATCTTTTACACCACATTGCTGTATCCAAGCTTTAAAGGGTTGCTGTTATGACGTTGGACGCTCTGAATATTTCAATTGCCTGGCCAGAAATTTTTCTGCTGTCGATGGCCTGTCTGTTACTGGTTGTTGATGTTTTTCTCGACCAGAAACAACGCAATGCATCGTATCTGATTGCCCAGTTCAGCTTGCTGGCAACCGCGTTTATTACCTGGACCAATATGGCCGGAATTAGGCTTGAAGGCTTTAACGGAACATTTGTTGTCGATCCGTTAGCCGACGTGCTTAAGATTTTCATTTGCCTGGTCGTGGCGCTGGTGTTTGTCTATTCAAGAGATTATTTAAAAGACCGTAACGTATTCAAAGGCGAGTTTTATGTGCTCGGTTTGTTTGGTGTGCTGGGTATGATGGTGATGGTGTCATCTAACCATATGCTGACACTTTATATGGGGCTCGAGTTACTTTCTCTATCACTGTACGCGATGGTTGCGTTCAATCGTGAATCGGGCCGTTCGGCTGAAGCGGCAATGAAATATTTTGTGCTTGGCGCGATTGCCTCGGGTATGTTGCTTTACGGTATTTCAATTATTTACGGTATTACCGGTAGCCTGCATATTCCAGAGATTGCCAGCAGCCTGGCAAAACAGTCAGAAATGAATATTGGCCTGGTGTTTGGTCTGGTATTCCTGGTCGTTGGTCTGGCCTTCAAACTTGGCGCTGTACCTTTCCATATGTGGATACCGGATGTTTATCATGGTGCACCGACTACCGTGACCAGCTATATTGCCAGTGCACCGAAAATTGCTGGTTTTGCGATTATTATTCGCGTGCTGGTTGAGGCGTTGGGATCATTGCAAAGTGACTGGCAGGGTATGTTAATAATTCTTGCAGTATTGTCGCTCGGTGTTGGTAACGTCATAGCTATTGCGCAGACGAATCTGAAGCGCATGTTAGCTTACTCGACGATATCGCATGTAGGATTTATCTTGCTCGGTTTGCTGGCTGGTACTAAAGCCGGTTACTCCAGCGCAATGTTTTATATCCTGGTTTATTCATTAATGACGCTAGGCGGCTTCGGTGTCATTCTATTATTGGCCCGTGCCGGCTTTGAAGCTGAAGAGCTTGAAGACTTTAAAGGATTAAACCAACGCAGTTCATGGTTTGCCTTTATGATGCTGATTTTCATGTTCTCGATGGCAGGTGTGCCACCCACGGTCGGTTTCTGGGCCAAGTTATCTGTACTCAGCGCGGTGATCGATGTTGATATGCTCTGGCTGGCTTTAATTGGCGTATTCTTCTCTATTATTGGTGTGTTCTATTATCTGCGTGTGATCAAGCTGATGTATTTCGATGAGCCGACCAGTGATGAGCCGCTCGACAATACACTCGAAATGCAGATTGCATTGAGCTTCAATGGCGTTATTATATTGCTGCTCGGTGTGTACCCTGGCGCGCTGATGTCCCTGTGTTTTTCTGTCTTTAGCTAAATTCAGGCTTTTTGTCCGGGCTTTTCACGTAATACCTAATATATGAGTAATGATGTTGTTGTCTGGGGCTTGCTGCTTGCAGCCCTGGTGTGTGCCAATCTGCCTTTTCTATCAAATCGCCAGTTTCTGATTAAACCGGTTCAAGCTGGTGCGAAAAAGTCGATCTGGATTCGCCTGCTGGAATGGCTGATGCTTTATTTTGTCGTCGGTGGTGTTGCGCTGTTGTTTGAACAAAAAACCAACGGCCAGACCCATCCTCAGGACTGGGAATTTTACGCAATTACCTTCTTTATGTTCTTAGTTCTTGCTGTACCGGGCTTTATTTACCGCCATACTTTTTTAAAATAATAAATACTTGATTTTTGTAGTATTGTCAGTAGAATACGCGACTTGATTGATGCGGGGTGGAGCAGTCTGGCAGCTCGTCGGGCTCATAACCCGAAGGTCGTAGGTTCAAATCCTACCCCCGCTACCACTTTGTAAGACCTCGTTATTACGAGGTTTTTTTATTTCTGGCCCCATGGTTTCTAATCCAACTGGGCGCTGGTATATAATGGGCCTTAGTGGCCTATTTTTATTTGTAGCTTATTTACAGGAATATATGCGCCAGAATAACGATGCTCTTTGGGGAATGGTTGAACCGGTAGTTACCGGCTTGGGCTATGAACTGGTTGAAATAGAGTATCTAAGTCAGGATCGCATGAATATTCTGCGAATCTACATTGATCATGAAAACGGCATTACCGTTGATGATTGCGGCAAAGTCAGCCTTCAGCTGAGTGCGCTATTCGATGTAGAAGAACCGGTAAGCGGGCGATATAACCTTGAAGTGTCATCGCCGGGTCTGGACAGACCTTTAAGGAAACTGTCCGATTTTGAACGTTTTGCCGGCAATAGAATTAAAGTAAAAATGACCATGCCTGTTGGCCTGGAAAATAGACGAAATTTTACCGGTACATTAATTGGTGTCGAAGCTGAAAATGCTAAGATTGAAGTCGATGGCGAAGAATATGAATTGCCAGTGGCTGCGATTGAAAAAGCACGAATTGTACCTAAGTATTAACCTGGTTCAGAGTGGATCTCGGTAATGAACAAAGAAATTTTATACGTCGTTGATGCGGTCTCCCATGAAAAGGGAGTCGAAAAAGAAATAATATTCGGGGCAATTGAATCTGCCCTCGCACAGGCTACAAAAAAACGTCATCAGGCAGATATTGTTGCGCGCGTTTGTATCGACCGCGAATCTGGTGAATATGAAACTTTCCGTCGCTGGGAAGTGATTGATCTCGAAGATACTGAAACAGGTATGCTGGAAAATCCAACGCGTGAAATTACTTTAGATGCAGCGCGTGTTGAAGACCCTGATATTGAGCCCGGCGAATTTATCGAAGACGAAATCGATTCAGTAGAATTTGGCCGAATTGCAGCGCAAACCGCGAAACAGGTTATTGTACAAAAAGTTCGTGAGGCCGAGCGTTTACGCGTGGTTGATGCCTACCGTGATAAAGTTGGTGAACTGATCATGGGTGTGGTTAAGCGTGTTGAGCGCGGCAATGTTTATCTTGATTTAGGTAATAATGCCGAAGCCTTTATTCCACGTGAAGAATTAATTCCGCGCGAACAGATTCGCCCTGGCGACCGTGTTCGTGGTTACTTAAAAGAAGTACGCGAAGAAACCCGTGGCCCACAGTTGTTTGTAAGCCGTACTGCGCCAGAATTCTTGATTGAATTATTTAAACTGGAAGTGCCAGAAGTAGGTCAGGGTATGATCGATATTCTGAGTGCTGCTCGTGATCCGGGTGCGCGTGCGAAAATTGCTGTTTTATCGAACGACTCTCGTCTTGATCCCGTTGGTGCTTGCGTTGGTATGCGTGGATCACGTGTACAAACTGTTTCTAATGAGTTATCAGGCGAGCGAGTAGATATTATTCTGTGGGATGATAATCCTGCACAATACGTCATCAATGCAATGTCACCAGCTGAAGTACTGTCGATTGTTGTAGAAGAAGATTTACACAGCATGGATGTTGCCGTTGCCGAAGACAAGCTCTCACAGGCTATTGGCCGTGGTGGTCAGAACATTCGCCTGGCATCGCAGTTAACCGGCTGGGAACTGAACGTGATGACTGAAGAGCAGGCTGCTGAGAAGAGTGAAAGCGAAACTCAGTCTGTACTTAAAGTCTTTATGGAAAGCCTCGATGTCGATGAAGAAGTAGCCGGCATTCTGGTCGCGGAAGGTTTCAGTAATGTTGAAGAAGTGGCCTACGTGCCGGAATCGGAATTACTTGAGATTGATGAATTTGATGAAGAAATTGTTGCCGAACTTCGAGGCCGTGCGCGCGATTACCTGCTAACCACAGCCATCGCCAGTGAAGAAAAACTCAGCGATGTGCAGCCAGCCGATGACTTGCTGACAATGGAAGGTATGGACGATACCCTGGCACATGCCCTGGCTGGCATGGGTGTGGCAACAATGGAAGACCTGGCCGAGCAGTCGATAGATGAGTTGATGGTGATCGACGATATGGACGAAGAAAAAGC
>Ga0316207_10005253_pt1 | contig 10838 bp, 7 predicted proteins | sample 6weekpyrite_MG_FD_204943 | JGI IMG/M metagenome (GOLD analysis project Ga0316207, IMG submission 204943) | Microbial mat bacterial communities from mineral coupon in-situ incubated in ocean water Damariscotta River, Maine, United States -... | ecosystem: Environmental > Aquatic > Marine >...
AAGATTTTCGATACATTCGTCTGGTAAATTATCGTAATATACCTTACGTTGAAAATAAGGTGATTTATTCTTTTCGTAGATATTTCTATCCATTGTTTGTATCAACGACGACACGTCTTTTCCAAGAAACTGTATTTTTTCATCAAGCCCTTCTTTGGGTATATATGCTCTTTTCAATAAATTGAGTTTTCCATCTTTATCTTTTTCTACAAGTCCTATGCGAATTAACTCATCCAAGATTGCTCTTGGTGGCACATCGCCACTATAAGTTTTGACCAATTTACAAAAAGAAATATCCCCTTCATCAAAATCTAGCGTTTTCTGCTCACCACTATTAAGCTGATAAGACGTATCATGAACCCAACCATATACGACTCGCGCTGCTCTATTATATTTAAGTACATTATTTTCTGTCTCTTCTTCAGGTAAATCTTGTAGCCTTTTTACTTCTTTACGAGATAAACCTGTTAATGTCGATATTCTAGAATTCGTTTGTTTTTTTCCTTCCACGGTAAAATCTTTTTCTGCAACTTCGACATATGCTTTCCTTACCATATCGTCAAATGCTGGATAAGAAATATTGTTGCGTAGCAAAATCTTTATAAGCGGTTTTAAGATCGCTAAAACTGATTTATGTAAGATTTTTTCTAAATTCATAAGATTTCTCAAAAAAATGGGGTGGAGTAACCCACCCCTAGTCTTTCTACCTTAACTTTTATGAGTGATGACCATCTTCTGAATCATGCTCATCATCGTCTTCCTCTGAGTCATCATCACTTTCGTCTGAATCATTATCGTCTGTTTCATTGTCGTCATCATGTTTATCATCATCTTCATGGCCATCTTTGCCACCCACATAATGTTCGTCATTGTCTTCCAACTCAATCTCGTTGATCACAAAGACATTATTCACCATACTTCCTTTTACTTCCACTTTGTTTCCAACAGTTGGATTGAAAGTAGAATCCGTTGAATAATCAATTGTTATGCCCGCTACCACTAATTGAAAATTAACGGTATCTATAGATTCAATTATGCCGACTAATTTGTCATCTTTATCTGCTTCAAAATCTTTGCGTTTCATTTTGATCGCAGTTAAGCCATTATCAACATTTATATAAGCTTTTACCTTCAACCAGTCACCCACGGCTAAATCATCAACACCAAAATTATATTTTACTTTGACGTGATCATTTTCTTCTTTCTCGTCTTTGACCATGGTGTAATTATCAAGGGTAATTTGCTTACCTAATAAAGTTACGCTATTGTTAGTTAAATCAATAGCAGTAATTGCAGACTCTATTTTGATATCACCCGTTGGTTTATATACTAACTTTTCAACAACCAATTTATCTTCAGTATTGATAGTACCAATCGCTTTAACCTTTAGGCCAACCACTGCGGTATTTGTATCGCCATGGACAAAATCGGTATTAATATCTAGTAATACTGGCGCACCATTAATCTCTAACTCGGTATCGCTAACAACTGCGGTAATTACGCCTTCGATTTCAACTTTTTCATCGTCATCATCATAGCGGTGTTTCTTCTTACCTGACTCGCTTTTCAATTCTATTTCTGAGGCCACTAGTACGCCATCAACGATACCTGTTTCACTTTCAACTTTTACTAGCATACCGTCTGCTAATCCGGATATAAGATCGTCATCCAAAACCGCTAATGTATAATCGACAGTCATGTCACCAATAATAAACTGAGTATCATTTAGAGACGAAATCTTACCTTTTAATTCAATTTCATCACCAGAAACATAAGCGGCTTTTTTAACTTCTATTCGAGTTGCCCAAACACTGCCATCACCAGATGAATAGCCACTCACTTCAACAATATTGTTTACCGCAATCAAATCTAAGCTTGTTATTGTAGAGTCTTTACTTTCAAACACGGTATCTTCATTAGTATGCACCGTTAGACCCATGATATTTAAAGTGCCATCAGTTAAAACATTGTTCTGGATAACAAGTCCTTCTACTTCATCTTCAAATTCAATTTGAACAGCGTTACCCGTGCCATCACTATCATCGGTCCCGGTTAAACTAACTACCATACCCAATTTCAGTAACGACTCGTCACCCACTACACCATCTACGATAAAAGTAGAGTCATCTGTTTCATATTCAACACCGTTTATGAATACACTACCAAAACCAGTAATAACACCTGAAGTAGATTTGGAAATTGGGGTTGGCGCATCAATTTTATCTACAGATGAAGGATTATCACCCGTATCGTTACAGGCGCCCAAACTTATACTTGCTAATACTGCTAAGGCTAATTTGGTCTTGTGTGATACTCTATTCATTCTTACTCTCCTATTGTACAACGAGTTAGCTGTCTTGATATATTTGGGAATTTTTTCCCAACCAGTGAAACAAGTATAGGATATCTGAGCTGTAATGAAAATTAATATTTCCGAAAAGTGTGAAGTAGTTGGTGTTTATTTAGTCTACACGCGAGACTAAATGACTAACCCATTGTTTCCTAATGCTATTTTATATTGTTTGTAATTGGCCTTAGATGGCAATTTTGAATAAATGTTTGGTACAAAATGGCTATTTTCGGTGTGATTAGCAGTATAATTAGAGCACTTTCGAATAATTAAGACCTATGAAAAAGAAAATTCTCAGACGTATTGAAAACAAAAATATTGATAATTTCCCAGATTCACTCCACCCTGTGTTACGCCGAATCTATAAAAACAGAAATATATGCGAAATAGAAGAAGTCGATAAATCTCTAAAAAAGTTACTACCCTTTTCTTCGTTAAAAAATATTCAAACAGCGACTGACATTTTGTATGAAGCTCTGATAAAACAATGGCGAATCGTCGTAGTCGGTGATTTTGATGCTGATGGTGCAACCAGTACGACCATAGCAGTAAAGTGTTTAAAAATGTTTGGAGCGTTAGACGTTGAATTTCTTGTACCTAATCGATTTAAATTCGGATACGGGCTAACACCAGAAATCGTTCAAGAGGCAGCAGACTTACATCACCCTGATTTAATCGTCACTGTCGATAATGGGATTTCAAGTGTCTCTGGCGTAGCTACGGCAAACAAGTTAGGTATCAAAGTATTGGTTACAGATCATCACTTACCTGGGGATGAACTACCAGCCGCCGAAACTATTGTAAACCCCAATCAACTCGGCGATGAGTTTGCTAGTAAAAATCTCGCAGGCGTAGGTGTGATTTTTTACGTCATGCTTGCCTTACGTGCACAACTAAGAGCTGAAAAATGGTTTGAAAAACAGAAAATCACCGAACCCAATTTGTCTTCAGTACTAGATATTGTTGCCCTGGGTACAGTCGCGGATGTTGTTCCACTGGATCAAAATAATCGTATCTTAGTGAATCAAGGATTAAAGAGAATCAAAGCTGGCCATGCTTGCCCAGGGATTACTGCGTTACTAGAAATTGCAAAAAGGAATCCAGTAAATATTGTCGCAAGTGATCTTGGTTTTGCTATTGGCCCACGTTTAAATGCTGCAGGCCGACTAGAAGACATGAGCATTGGAATTCAATGCCTTTTGTCGGACAACATCATGCAAGCTAGAATTTATGCTCAACAGCTTAACCAACTAAATGAAGACCGCAAAAAAATCGAAAAAGATATGCAACAACAAGCATTATTTGATTTGGAGAAACTTCACTTAAATGAAGATAAATCATTACCAATGGGATTATGCCTTTACGATGAAAGCTGGCATCAAGGGGTTATTGGCATACTCGCCTCACGAATTAAAGACAAATTTCATCGACCAGTGATTGTCTTTGCTAATGACGATGATAAAAATATAAAAGGTTCTGCACGCTCTATCCCCAATATTCACATAAGAGATATTCTTGACACTGTAGCAACAAAAAATCCTGGGTTAATCACAAAATTTGGTGGGCATGCGATGGCTGCAGGACTTTCGATACCACTCGATCTTTTGGATGATTTTAAATCTAAGTTTGATGAAGAAGTTAGTTTACAGATGCAACCTGAGTATCTCGATAATATCATTTACTCTGATGGTGAGTTAGACCCTACTGATTATGAAATTGATCTAGCACAAATATTACGCAGTAGCGAACCCTGGGGCCAGGCATTTCCTGAACCTATATTTGATGGAATATTTCGTTTGGAGCAACAACGGATTGTTGGTGAAAAACATCTAAAACTTGTGTTAAAACCAATAAACAGTAATATTTCAATTGATGCCATTGCCTTCAATGCAGTGGATAATCTTGAAATGCCAATCAATGTTGGTGATGAATTATTTACTGCGTTTAAATTGGATATCAATGAGTTTAGAGGCGCACGAAATTTACAGCTAATGGTGGAACATATAGAGCCGTCTTAGCAAAGAACTTTTTAGTTAGCCCTAAAATTGCCTATAATTTTTTGGTACTTCGAATAGTTTTTCTGGGAAAATTACACGTTGTTGATAGTTTTTTAAAAACCTTTGATAGCCATAACTCCCCCATTCTCGATAAGGAAACCCAAAACTAAAGCGTTTATGCGGCTCGATAATATTGATAGCATCAAAACATTGGGTTTCTTGTGATGGCTTAAAAGTATATCGCAGCTCATTGGCTAAAACCGAGTAATATTCACTTAACGCTTTCGCTTCGTCTCCAAGAAAAGAATTTAAAGCAACGACATTATAACAATCACGCTTATTAAGCTTTAACTTGTGATGTGTTGCCCCATTTTTATTTGCATCAGAACGCATCAATGCATTGCTATCATCTTTTTCAATCTGCCAGATTAGGGGTTCCGCTATAAATTCTTCTGGCGACTCTCTATTCATCATCATAATAGAACTATCTTCCGCAACGACATTATAGATAGTTTTTGATTTGCGGTTATATAAGATATAGTCTTCGCTACCCCGGCCTTCGTCTACCCTAAGAAAATTTTGTGTAATTATCATTCGAACATTTGTTACACCATCTGTTTCAGAAGACTCTTCCATATAAAGCACCGTTCCTGCATTCTCAGGCTTTTTCTTTGACACTTCTGAAGTTTCAGTGTTTCCCTTATAACTACAAGATAAGGTCAAGGTGCTTATAATAAGTATTAAAATTAATTTCTTCAGGGTTTCCATGTATTTAATAATTCCAATTCAAATTTACTAAATCCGGCTTTTTCACGAGCAATCTCATTAAATGGTTTTCGAATTTTATCGGTCGCATATTCTCGAATCAACTGCATAAATGTATCCGTGGGGTCTTGCCCTCGCTTATCACATAAATATTTAAACCAATGGCTACCTACATTGACATGACCAATTTCATCACGATAAATAATTTCTAGAATATCAACTGCTTCATCATAACCATGATGTTTAAACTTTGAAATTATACTAGGCGTAACATCCAAGCCCCTCGCCTCAAGGACGCGCGGTACCAAAGCCATCCTAATCATAACATCATGAGATGTTTTTTTAACCATGCCCCATAAGTCATCATGGGCTTTAAAACTACCGTATTCATAGCCCAGCCCTTTCAAATAGTTGTTGATGAGTTCAAAGTGATAGGCTTCTTCTTTCGCTATAGTGGCCCAATCTTTATAGTATTGAGCGGGCATGTCAGAAAATCGATACACTGCATCCCAAGCAATATTTATAGCATTAAACTCTATATGCGCAAATGAATGCAATAATGCAGCATGACCTTGTTTTCCACCAACTCTTCGCTTGGGCAATTCGTGAGCATGAACGAGTTCAGGTTTTTCTGGATTACCCGATATACATCTTTCATCTATGCTTAGGTCTTCTTCAATCCCTACAACATCAGCTTGAAGATCATCATACAATTGATGACTTTTTTGCACTTTTAGTATGGGGTCAGATTCAATCAAGCATTGATAAGCGCGATTGCGCAAAGAATCATTTATATTATTTTGTTTCATTTTGGTACTATAAGAAAAGTATTAGAGATATTTTACCTTAATTTACTATTTGATGATGACTCATTCCATATTACAGGAAATTGTTGTACTACTACTGATCTCTGTTTTCAGTGTGGTTGTCTTTCGGCGTTTAAACATGCCGCCCGTATTAGCTTATCTATTTGTTGGCATTTTAGTCGGTCCACATGCACTCGGTTGGGTGCCTGATGATGAAAGCACGCGTTTCCTCGCAGAGTTTGGCGTAGTGTTTCTGATGTTTACTGTAGGTCTAGAGTTTTCAATGCCACAACTGCTGGCCCTGCGAAAAGAAGTTTTTGCCATTGGCGGGGCCCAAGTAGGAATAACAACCCTCATTGTCGCTATCGTAGTAATACTCCTGGGGCAGTCTTTAGACACGGCTATTATCATAGGTGGAATCTTAGCCTTATCGTCTACTGCAATGGTGATAAAACAACTCACTGAACAATTAGAAATAAACTCGCGACATGGTCGACTGTCTGTTGCTATTTTAATCTTTCAAGACTTAGCGGTTATACCCTTCTTAATCATAATTCCCATGATGGCAGTAAATGTAGAGAATAGCATTGCAACAGAACTTGCCTTCGCCGTGTTAAAAGGTGCGCTAGTAATAGGCATTATGTTGGGTATTGGCCACTGGTTTTTGCGCCCAATTTTTCACGAAGTTGCTCGGCAACATAATTCTGAACTATTCACCTTAACAATATTATTCTTTTCGGTCGCTGCTGCATGGGTGACAGATTTGTCAGGCTTATCTTTGGCTTTGGGTGCCTTTATCGCAGGGATGATGCTATCAGAAACGGAGTTTAGACATCAGGTTGAAGTCGATATTCGCCCTTTCCGAGATGTGTTAATGGGTTTGTTTTTTATAACGATAGGCATGCTCTTAGACACACGCGATTTACCCGATATTCTACCGCAAGTATTTATCTCTGTTATCGCTTTGATCACCGTGAAGTACTTAATCATATTAGCAATTTGTCGAATTGCAAAAGTTGAAAATGGTGTGGCTTCGCGTACAGGTATTTCTTTGGCGCAAGGTGGTGAATTTGGATTCGCGATTATGGCTATTGCAATCACCAATGGTGTGTTAAGTGAACAAGTTTCCCAAATAGTTTTGGCAACTGTGGTTGTTAGCATGATGATAAGTCCGGTTCTTATTCGATATAACGGCGCGATCACGAAAAAATTCTTTTCACACAGTTATGTGAAATCACGAGAAGCAAATGTTCAAGAGCTTGAAAAATCTGCAGGTTCACTGAGTGGTCATGTCATTATTTGTGGGTATGGTCGTATCGGCCAAAACATTTCTAAATTTTTGAAATTAGAAGGGTTTGAATATATTGCCGTAGATTTAGATCCACTAATTGTTAAAAACACACATGAAGCGGGAGAAAAAGTCTATTACGCAGACTCTACTCACAAAGATGTTTTAGAAGCTATCAGTATAGCAAGCGCAAGAGCCATTGTAATAAGTTATGATGACTTTGTTGGCACTGAAAAAATCATTAATGTTGTTCGCCCTATAAGACCAGATATTCCGATTTTAGTCCGTACGCGAGATGACTCTAATTTGGAAAAATTACAAGCATTAGGTGCTACAGAAGTCATTCCTGAAACGCTAGAGGCAAGTTTAATGCTTTCTTCTCAGTTACTCATGTTACTTGGTGTTCCTATGCGAAAGGTAGTGAATAACATTCGAGAAGTCAGGGAAAGTCGTTACCAATTGCTTCATGAGTTTTTTCATGGACAGGACAATACCACTAACCTTTCACATGCTGATGCATTACGCGAAGGCTTGCATAGTTTTAACGTGCCTGAAGGTGCATTTTGCATTGGTAAAAGTATAGGCGATCTTAATTTTGAAAATTTACACTTAAAGGTATCTGCTTTATGTCATGACGGCGTGTGCCATCAAAAACCTTCAGAAAGGATCAACGTAGAAGCTGGCGATGTTTTAGTGCTTTATGGAAAACCAGAAGATTACGAACATGCACAAACTGTGTTACTGACGGGAATTAAGTAGAAGATGATACTTTAATATGCCAAGGCTCAAATCGAACCCCAAAAGGGTTTTCTTCATGATAACGAATTCGGATATATCCTAACTCTTCTAAGCGCTTAAACTCTTTTGTCTTTGCAAAATCTTCAGTGAAATTGCGATGACCATAACCCACTTTACCAACATCAAAGTCACCATTACCGTGAAAAGAATGTCCTGGCGGCGCTAATGATCTTGACGCCATTGATAGATTTCCGTCAGATCTAATTGCCTTGTTTAGAAAAAGATACATTTGTTTAACCACACCCCGAACGCCAGAGGTTAAGGTAATGTTGTGCCCTATATCTTTTTGAATTTTACTATATAAAGTCAGGGAATCACCTTTAAATAAATAGTTACCTGTATAAGGGACTTTATAGGTTTCCCGGCGTTTAATACTGCTTGTCAGTTCAGGCATTACTTTTTCGCCCAAAAAGCCATAGTCTTTTGCATTTCGATAAAAAACGGCTTCTAGAAAGTCGATTTCTTCCTTGGGAAATTTTCCAGCGCGAGAATAACGTCGTGCATACAACAATGCACTGTCAAAATCTAATAGGGCAAAATTTCCGTGACCAACGACACCACGAACACGTTTTAGTCTTGCAACAACCGACTTTAGTAGTTGTAACTCTTTGCCAACAAGCACAACATCATCAGCGAAATGTGTATTGTAGTTCTTTATTTTTGTTAGATAATCTTTTACTTCAGCCTGCCCAGATTTTTTAGGGCTTGGAAATAATTGAGGTGCAGACAGGGCGACAGAGGGTGTTCCGGCTACTGCCGAACTGACAAAGATTCCCTTTAAAACGGTGCGTCTATCCACAGTTTTTCCTTATTTCCTTTATTGAAGCTAAATATTGATAAAGTGCATTCTAATATATTAACGTCCGAAATACGTAAAACTAATGGAAATTTTTCACTAAATCCTTAGTATTTCACATAAAAGTTATTAAATTTAAGCTGCATTGTTCATATTTTCTGCTTTTAGGTATAGCGAAATGGCTTCGGAATATTGTTGCTCTGAGACCTGAACAACAGAGTCGATGATTTTTTCGGTTAATCCGGTGATTTTCCATGCATTTGGGTCTATTTTCACAGGTGTATCTAAATGATTTCCCCGAACACCGGAAAGCTTCGCGATTTCATCCGAAAGGTGAATAACGGCACTTTCGAGTCGATATTCCTCTGCTTTGCCCGGCACATGATGAAACGCCACGGCACGACAAACACTATCTGGCACTTTCCACAACTTTAGTAGTGCAAATCCTACTGCTGCGTGAGTAAACCCGATGACAGCTTTTTCAGAGACTTGAATAGGTTCTTGTTGATCTTCGGCGCGACTAAAGACTACTTCCATCTCTTCAGGCATTACCTGGTACAGTGCTAAATGTCCTATATCGTGCAATAAACCACTTAGGAATATACGGTCTTTATGGATTATTCTGCATTTACTAGCAAGTGTTCGGGCCACGGTGGCTGAATACAAACTATGCTTCCAAAACGTTGGCATATCGACAAATTTATTCGATAAAGAAGCAAAGCTACTTATGGCAGACGTTGCCCAAGTGATATCACGTAATCCTTGGGTACCAATCAGCATAATCGCCCTATTTAAATCATCCACTTTTGCAGCGTTTCCATAGAATGAACTATTGGCAACTTGGAGAATTTTACTCGTTAGTACAGCATCAGTTTCTATAACGGCCTTTATATCACGCGTTGAAGCATTAGAATCTTCCGCTAAGCTATTAATTTTTATACAGACTTCAGGCAAGGTGGCAAGTTGTTTAACTTGTTGAGCGACATCTAATGGCTTTAATGACATATCGGCCTCCTTCAAAACTAAATAATCGCTTATCTATGCATAAACAAGTCCAGTTTATTAGGTTTGGCTCTTATCTCGTTGATTTATTGTGATTTTACTGCTGGAAATTTCAAGACTTAAATTTCAATATTGACAAACTTTGCCGCTTCTATGATCACTTTAGTATCCGCACCTGACTTATGAGCATTTTCGCTTATATATCGCCGCCAGGCTTTTGCGCCACTGATACCTTGAAACAACCCCAGTATATGGCGAGACATTTGTGTTAGAGCAATACCCGCTCTCATTTGCTCATCGACGTAAGTGATGTACTGAAGCAAAATATCTTCTCTAGTAGGGATAGGCTTTTCTGATTGATACAGTTTCTGGTCGACTTCCGCGAGCATGTAAGGATTAGAATAAGCCGTTCGACCGATCATAACACCGTCCACATGCTCTAAATGTTCGATAGTCTGTTTTAAGTCAGTAATGCCGCCATTGATTGATATTTGCAGGTGGGGAAAGTCTTTTTTTAAACGGTAAACCAAATCATATCTTAGTGGTGGTACATCCCTATTTTCTTTAGGGCTTAATCCTTGTAACCATGCTTTTCTGGCGTGCACTATAAAGTCCGTGCAACCTGATTTACTCACTCTCTCCACAAAATTCACTAGATTTTCATAATCATCCTGATCATCAATTCCTAAGCGGCATTTAACTGTCACAGGAACAGAAACGACATTAATCATCGCCTGAACACAACTTGCTACTACATCAGGTGATGCCATTAAACACGCACCAAACCGCCCTGTTTTCACTCGATCACTTGGACACCCTACGTTGAGATTAATCTCATCATAGCCGCCATCTTCGCCAATCTTGCTGCAAACAGCCAAGTCTTTAGGGTCACTCCCCCCAAGTTGTAACGCAATGGGATGTTCACTTTGGTTAAAGCTCAATATTCTAGACTGATTACCGTGCAACACTGTGTTGGTTGTCACCATTTCAGTATACAACCAAGTTTTTTCAGTGATTAAACGAAGGAAATAACGTT
>Ga0316207_10005254_pt1 | contig 10835 bp, 12 predicted proteins | sample 6weekpyrite_MG_FD_204943 | JGI IMG/M metagenome (GOLD analysis project Ga0316207, IMG submission 204943) | Microbial mat bacterial communities from mineral coupon in-situ incubated in ocean water Damariscotta River, Maine, United States -... | ecosystem: Environmental > Aquatic > Marine >...
TCAGAAAGCTTTGTTCCTTCCTCTATATATTTAAGATGTAACTCATTAATTCTGTCTGTATCATTGCCTTTTTTTGCAATATTTAATTCATTCTCAATTGCTACTACCGCGTCATTAAGCCTTTTGTGCTCTTCCCAGGGTATACCATGTTTAATATGCATTACCCATACATTCCAGTCTTCAAATGACTTTACCCAGTCATCAGGTTCGATATATTCAAGATTCGGGATTTTTGATATAGACTTTACTTCATTGAATATCAATGTAAAGTCGCCCTGTTTAATCCTGTATGGTGTCCATCTGGCACCACCGCTCATGCCAGCATCAGAAACCCCACTGGATAAAACATCGTTAAGGACAATTTCAGAAGGGAAAACACCCGATGCGAACAAATACGGGATGGTAGCCAGCAATTTAGCAGTGTTGCCTTTTTCTACAAATTCGCCTGGGCCAACAGGAGGCAAAACAGTAAATTCAAAAGAATCATCATGGCTTCGTTCAAGTGTCACAATTGCTCCGAGGTTGTTATGCGTAATATCTTGCTGAGAACAACCAATTAGTGATAGTAAAAATATTGTAGTGTAAAATACATGCATAATCATCCTGAGTCATACCGTCTTACGCTCACTGGCATTCAAAAGGTGTAGAGCGAGGCGATGTTGCATTTGATTTTCCAGTAGAGTCCATTGTTAGTGATTGCTTGTAGTCCTTCAAATATTCCATAATACTGTCAGCAGTTACTTTAAAGGTAGGATAAATGTCCATTCCTGAGCTTTTTAATCCTTTTGCAGTCCAGTTGTTACATGTGTTCATGAAATAGAATTTACCTACCCCTTTATAAAATTGACTATTTCCATATAAACCACCCTTAAGTTCTAATATTCTACCTTGCTCATCTTTATAAAAGCTTTGTGAAATAAATCGTACTAATGAAGTGTACTCCCTGCCACCAAGGCATAAGTTCTCGACTTTGCTATTGGCAAAAAACCTATTAGCCTTCACAGGCACAGCCACTGCATGAATAACCGACTCCGTTGGCCAAAGTAATGCTTTTAGAGTAATGCCTGTTGTAACTTCCTTGGCTTGATAGTAATCTTTGTCACCCCACCCAAATTCAATATAAGGTATATCTCCAAACCTTTCCTTTAGTTCAGGAAGGTGGTTTTGTATTGTTTTAGCAGGTATAACAATCCCGGTATGCCAGCCATGACTTACTATATATATTTCTTCTTGCCCGACTGCAGCAGGCATTTTTATGTGTTTAACCACAGAGGGTTCTGAAGAGCACGCTGTCAACAGAAATAAAATGACGATTATCAACTCACCCTTCATAGTATGATTGACCGTGCCCTCCCGGGTAATTAGTATCAGAGAAATATATTCTCTGATATTAGAAACGATTGTTCTCAGCACCGATTTTTTTACTGGTGCTGTCGCCAGGTAATTTATCTAAAATTACTAAATGCATTACCAAACCAGAATACAGATGAAAGTAATATGAATAAAAACAAATTGAGTACAGACATCCCTTTCCAGATATTCGATTTTCTCTCAAATATAAAGCCAGTTATTAAAAATGCAATGGTAAAAACTAAAGGAAATATTGGAGAAAACAATAAATAGAAAACACCAAATTCAACATTAAAAACAAATAAAATATAGAAAAATAGTACAATCAATTCTATTATGGTCAGTTTTTTTGCTCGTGAAGTTACTTGTTCCTGTTTATCTGTTGACTCTGAATGCAGTTCTGATCTGGATACAAGCCAATCATCGCCAACTTTTCTTCCTGCATAAAATCCATCGTGTATCATTTCAATTACTTTCTTAGCGTCAATGCCTTTTTTATTCGCAAATTCTGTAAGACTAATCATTTCCTCTTGTTCATTTGGCATCATTTTAACTAGTCCTTGTTGTGTAAATACTTGAGGCCAGAGTGTAATCATAAACAGGTGCCCTGACTCTTTTTTTATTTCTCTTATTTCGACCCGTTATTATAACAGCGCACCAGGTTAAATTAACGATATCTTGCAGATGTGATAAACTGTCCGAATGCCTCGCACCACACAATAACGGTGGTGAATGTCGACACATCAACTCCTGCGGGTACGTTTACTACAAAATTTTCAAATGTTCTGACATCTCCAACGCGCACCATGTTAGCTTTTAACTTGTTAAAGGAAGCCTCAGTCTCTACGTATTCAGGTGAGAGATAAAGCTTGTAATCAGGCCCGGGTGCTAGCTCGCCTTCCAGGGTGATATGGTTTGTGCCTACAGAAACAGTACCTTCCCCCCAATGAAGCATATCACTATCTTGCAGGTCTTTACGAAATTGTGCCGTATACTTTGCCTGTGATGCCAACGCTTGCAATTCTGCAATTTCAGGCGAAGGAGGGGCAGTAATAATCGGCAACATATAGATCCCAACTGCAAACCCAAAGGCAGCTACGGCACAATGTGAAACCAGCAAGGCAAATACATGTTTCTTTTTCATGAAAGTTCCGGATTGGCTACCTGTTTATACTTAACTAATATTGACACTACCCATTCTTAAAGCAAGCGTTTTAATGTCAAAAAAATGCAATTAAACTGGAATCTCGATGTAATTCAGAGTTTTTGCAATGGATTTCAGTTGATTGCCCTGGTCTGACCCGGGAACACTCCCGCCCCGGTTTATTGACCCGAATGTTCATTAATTGTCATTATTGCCATCAAGTAGATCTTCAATGATATCAGCAGGAATCTCTTCAACCTTGTCTGCAATTGATTCTGCAACATCTTTAGTGACTATTATGGCACCACCTAGTGCAACACCGGCAAGAACAACCCCCCAATTAATATCTGTGGTAGCAGTAGAAGTGCCATCATCAATATTATAGATTAGTTTCCTTTCAGCAACATTTAACCCATATAGCTGCATATTCTGAAAACCTCGCTGGTTAAATTGCATTTGTAAAAGAGGTTTGCGCGATTGGAATGATGCTCCAACATTATTTTTGCCTGTAAAGCGGTTCGTATAATCTAATTGAAAGCCAAACCTTGGCGTGAGATATTTTTGTGAAGAATGGCCAAGTGGTATTGAATAATAGAACTTGGCAATTGGCTCTGAAGTGGGTTCTACTGCATAAGCATTTGCAGTAAATATGAAGCTAATAGCGATTAGAGAATGACTGGGTATTTTCAATATTCTATCTCCGTTTTATTATTAATTATTTGCGACTAACCATAAGGAGTGCGGTCTAGCGGCACCTTGAGCGTTATGCTTAACCCATGACTGTTTGATCTTGTATTGAGTTTTTTAAGTGCAGCCTGGTACTTATTATTATTTCTACTAAATAGTAATCATTTATCCGACAGGCTTCAAGTTTGACAAATATTAGAAGAAATAGTTCACTGACGTGGGAATTTAAGCATTGACCAAGGAGAATGGCGACTACTTATAACAGGACCTAAGCATTTCAACAGTTGACCTGGCATTATTTCCACACAACAAACGTTCAACACGTGCCGGAATGTTTCCTGTGAATGGTTTTGGCTCCCATTTGACAGCTAATGGCTTTTCTCCTCTTGATCCGCTCCAGAGTATGAAGCGAATGCTTCCATTATTCGAGACATGGAAATTATGAAGCCATTCATCCACTGAAGATGAGACCTGTCTGTCTTCGTGTTGCGAAGGCCAACTCAGCACGCCGCTGACAGGTAACCTGTTTTTTGTTCTGAAGGCACGATATCCTTTGCTGCCAACAAGGACAAATCGGTTTCGATCCTCGGAATAACGAAGTAATTTAATCTGACCGAGATCGGTTGCATTTATTTGCCATTCAATTTGCCCTTTTCGATTTATACGAAGAACGGTTCCATCTACATACGCCAATATATAGCTGCCATTACCCAACGCCATAAGGCCTGCGTAAAGCATCGTTTCCGGGCTCTCTGATCGTTTCGGAAGTGGAACAGTTAAAATCTGTTGATCACGCAACCATTTTCCATCTTTGCGAGGACGAAAAAAGATTAACTTGCCCTGGCTTGCGACACTCAATCCTGTGCCATCAGCTTCAAAGTCAAATGCCGAGCCTGCACCCGTAGGGATCTCTAGAGTTTCGCTGGATGGCTGCAGTTTTTTGAGATCATATATGAGGCCAGCCTGGGCCAGTAATACATATCGACCATCAGGCGAGCGTACTACGTCATATGGGCGAAGCTCGTTATGTAAGACAGAAGTTCTATTGCAGTTCGGTTTATGACCATCCAGATGACAGAACCACCATGTTATCCCTGCATTTGCAGAGTCTTCATAGAAAGCTAACCGGGTGCCATCGTAAGCATCAAAGTCGGTACTATCTGCGGCTGTTCCGACAGGCGATGGCGGGGTGCGCCATAGATGTTGACCACGGAGTAGATTGTAAGCACCAAGCTCACCATAATAGTGTTTTTCAAGTTTCGGGTTAGTTACCGTTCTATAAGCTAATGGAATTCTGTTTATATCTAATTGCCGAGAAACCCCGTAGTTATTTTTATATATATTTAATTGTACTGGAAGGAGTGCTTTCGATGTTTTTGACTCCTGTATACTGTCTAGATCGACAGGGCGACATCCAGCATTTATAAGTGATCGCTGGCCAGCAGGCTTATTAGCACTGGGAATAAAAGGATTGTCTGAATTTCGCGTATTAATCGACTTGTCATCTTTTTCTCCCATAATTTGTATATAGGATGCACCTGGCGTTTGAAGCTTTGTAGTGCTTTGTTTGAGTTTCCCCCCGGAATACTTGAATTCAGTATTTTCATCGTCCTTTTCAACTATAAAGTCAGTGCATTCGGGAGCTATCCAGAAACGAGTAAAAGAAATAATGGGTGAAAGATACGTTGTTGATACCTGTTTCCCGTCAGGAGACACAATAAGGGCTTGATGGCTGGTTGATCCATTTGTACTGCCGTAATATGTTCCAAAGACTACCAAAAGGCCGTTAGGGCGCTCAAAAGCTAAACTATCCCACAGCATTCTACTGTTTTGTATTTCGGATAGCCGTTCTCCAGTGGTTTGGTTCAACACAATCGTTTTATAATCACCAATGACAATGAGTCGCTTTTTATCGTGGCTGGAAAGCACACGCTTTACGCTCGTACCTAGATCAGATAAATCGTGAAAACGTTTGTCATTGGATATATAGATAAAATTACCTCGAAAGTGTATCAATCCAGGTAACGTAATGGTTTCTAGTTGTTCACGAATCGAGGTCATCCATAAAAGCGGCTTCTGTGAGACTGATTTGGCACGTTTGGAAAAATTGCCTGTGAGATAGGGTTTCAAGCGGACCAGCCCTTGCAGTTCTCTTTTCTCAGCGATATCACTTGTCGCAAGCGTTAAAACTCGTTCAAATTCTTTCTCAATCACTTTTTCTCGCTCTAGCCACCAGAATCGTCCAAGTAACCCGAAACCAATTAAAATAGAAGCTATTGCTCCAAACGCTATCGCAGTCTGTTTCTGCTTCCGGCGGCGTTCCCGCTGCCAAAGTGTGTCGAAGGGGATATTGAGTAAACTTGCAGCAAGCCTTACTTTAAGACGCAAAAGGCTTTCCTTGCGAATATCAAGCCCTAAAGGCTCGGTAGAAAGGTCGGTAATCTGCCCGTCTTTTCCCAGCTGATACCGTAGCGCAGGAGGGAAGCACTCTTTGACAGCAGCTTCAGTACTTGAAACATTAGGCTCCCCGTCGATAATAACAGCAAAAATCTTATTCTCTCGACCTGTTCGTTTAAAATGGAGGATCTCCTCATTTACCCATTTCGATTGAGCGGACTGAGGTGAACAAATAACTATAAGATATTCAGAATCTTCGATGGCATCACGTAGAGCTTGCCCCAAATCCGTTGAGGCCCCCATTTCATCTTCATCGCGAAAAAAACGGCCTAACCGACGTTTAGTGGCGCTGGCTTGAACATCAATTCCAGTTGGCAACTTATAGCTCTCGAGAACTTTATGGAGACGCTTTGCAAAGCGCTTATCTTTTTGACTATAACTAATGAAAGCTCGATAACTTCGTTGCAACTTTTCCATTGTTTTCCCTCACCGTTCTCTTTCATCCAATGTGTTCGAGTTACTCGTTAGTGTGGCTGTTGTTGGCGATACTATTGTGCTCAGAAAAAAGCGCTAACGCCTTTACCCTCTAAATTCTAAAAGTTTATTCTGAATTAGTAATTGCAGCCTTTTTATCCTCGTATTCCTGTTTGTCTATTTCTCCCTTAGCATAACGTTTATTCAGTATTTCCAGGGCAGACTCTGAAGGTTTATCTATCATACTGTTATGCCGCATACAACCCATACCACCTCTCCTCGTCATGAAAAAAATCACAAGCATGATCATAACAAAGAACATGAGTGGAAAGATCCATCCGAAAAATGGCATTTGCGTCCCATGCCACCAATGCATTGGATGAGGTTGTACTGGGGCCTGTTCTGCGGCGAGTACGTAAGATGTGCAAAATAAGCCAAACAAGGTCCAGTGGAAACATTTCAGCGTACGTTTTATATGTGACATATTATTCTCCTTGAATCATCTAAACGATATTAGTTCATCTTATGGCCTAACAGTTTATATGCTAGCAAGTCGTAATTCAGAGTCAGGTGTACTTCTACCTGCTACCTGATTTTATTAGTTTTATTGTGTTTTGTTACATAATCCTATCAAGAAAAAATATTTTATCTACTCTTTTTTTCTATGGATGGCTGATATGACAGATGTGAATATTATACGGTTCCGGGAAAAATATTTCGGGTAAATGGAGCCAGAGAGTAATTGCTTCTAATATTAGTGTAAACTGGGCACAGTACCAGTATTGCTACTTTCTGGTCAGTGCCAGCAACCTGTCGAGCATGTCAGGCGCATCCCATTCACGAGTGCCCACTACACGATGAGTTACATACCCTTTTGGGCTGACAATATAGCTGGTTGGCAAAGCAGAGACCGGATACTTTTTGATTACCGCGCCATCCTGGTCCATCGGTAAAGGGAAACTGACCGGATACTGGCCGGTGAATTCAAAGATAGTATCGGCATCTTCACCGACATTGATCCCCAGAATAACTACTCCCTTGCCCTTGAGTTTCTCCCAGGCACGTTGCATGGATGGCATCTCATCCCTGCAGGGCGGACACCAGGTCGCCCAGAAGTTCAGGATAACCACCTTGCCCCTGTAATCTGACAAGCGATATTTCGTCCCGTCTTCCCCTTGCAAGTAAAAATCAGGCGCGAGAAATGGCTTGTCAACTATTGGTAGTGTTTCCTTGTTCGTATCCCTTGCCAGTAAATGAGGAGACTGTATCAGCAATAGACAAGTCATAAAACCAAGTAATAAACGTGCTGTCATGGAATGTCTCCCGGCTCTGGGTGTATATCTGGTGAACACGTTATACCCCTGATCAGTGATCTGTTTATTTTTCCGTATTGTTTCCATACTACTTCCAGATCAAATACAGAACCTGGTGCCAGGTTGAACGCTGACATGCCCCAGTTATAGTCGCCCGGCTGGTATTCCTGTTGGGTCGGCATCAAGGACCACTCAAAGGCGAGACGTGCTGATTGGCTTACCTTTTCCTTCTGCCATTCCGTTGACCAATCTTCACGGATTTTTAGCGAACGTTTTTCACCCTTGTAGATAACAACCCAATCACGTACATCATAAACTATAGGATCCGGTTTGGTCTTGTGTGAAATGTTTTTGAATACAGTTTGAAAGACACAGCTGAGTGCAATACGTTCAACATGCTTCATTTCAAAACCACGCGCAAGAAAATATCCACGCGTCTGATCAGGTAAACGCTGTACCAGCCTGAGTGATATTCCAGTATCTCGCAGCTCCCAATAAGGAAGTCTTGCCGCCTCGTCAACGCCGGTTGAAACCACTGCGCCAGCAGATGAGCAAAAACCGAAAAATAATATGTACAATCCTTTTTTCATAATATCTCTCTAATGTCTTAAATGTTGATTCATTCTGACTCTTTTTCACTGTTTATCCATCGAGTCAGTCCTTCTTGGATTATTCATATCAATAATACTGCTACTAATCCACAACAACGAATTTATCATATGCATTGCAGATACGAATCGATTCATTTTTAAATGACTGATATTGTTCACTAGGAGCATTTGTAACTCTGCCTCGTGCTATAAAACATTGTTCTTTCAGGCTAAGGTGAACCTCTCTTCTGCAGTCACGATAGGGAATGCTACCTTTGGTATGCCTTTGGCATAGTTTTTCATAGGCCAGAGTTTCATCATGCAGTTTCCTTGTAATCTTATTTACATGACGATCATTCTGTTGATGAGGAATGCTATCAATACCCTGAAGAACGTTAATGTTAGGATTGACTGAAATTACTTGAGCTGAATCAGAGTTTTTAATTGAAACAGTATCTGAAAAATGAACGACACCATGTTTGTCTGTCAATTTATAAACTGTATTATTATTTACAGAAGTCTCAGTATTTCTATTAATGATATTTCGTTGACTATCACTATTTTTTATATCATTTGTCTGTTCAGAATTCTTTTTATTGTTTTTAATGGCGTCGACGGGTTTATATGTTGCATATATAAATGCCAGTATTAATACTAGAAATAAAATAAAAACCATCAGTTTTGTTTTATTGTCATCGTCGAGCATATTCTCACTCAATTAGCATGCCTTTATAATTGGAAAAGCCGGGGCAGAGAACAATTGTTTCTACTATTAGAGAGTATTATTTTCTGACTCGGCTTTAGTTCTTAGCTAATATTGACACTAGCCATTCTTAAAGCAAGCATTTTGATATCAAAAAGTGGCTTTTAAACTAGAAAATCGATGTAAATCTTGGTTATTTGTTATGAATATCAGTTGGTTGCTATGATTCGACCGATTAATATTTACTCTGATCCAGAATACCTATAAGTACATCAACCCTGATCATGCATGGCACAGCTACCCTTAATTTCGTCCGGTACATCATCTGGACAAATCCCGCACTGCTCATTCCCTGGTACAGCAAAATCTATTTTTCGTGGATAAGGTAAATCAAGCCCATCCATTATTTCAATGAACTCTTTCTTGCTTTTACCGCCACCCAACCTTGGGTTGCGTTGCTTCTCTTGAGCCACAGAAGTGATAAATCTTCCTTCATAATCGTGCCCTGGGTATACCAGTGTTTCGTCGGGTAAAGAGAAAATTTTATTATGAATGCTATTATAAAGATCCTCAGCACTACCAGATTGAAAATCAGTTCGACCGCAGGCTTCAATCAATAAAGCATCGCCTGTAAACAGAAACTTCTGTATGGGAGTATCAATCAAGTAAGCGTGGTGATGATTGGTATGTCCCGGCGTAAACAATGGGTTGAGTTCGATATTGCCAACTTTAAATACTTCACCTTCCTTTATACCAATATCAATACAGGAAGAATTCACCATCGCCGGATACGCAATTTTACAATCTGTTTTTGCTTTAAGTAATCGAGCGCCGGTTAAGTGGTCGGCATGAACATGCGTTTCCAGGGTCGCGGTAAGTGTTAGATTCATGTCTTTTAAAACTTGTAAATCACGCTCGACCGTTTCCTTCACTGGGTCAATCAAAAGAGCCGCACCCGTATCTCTGTCTGCTATCAGATAGGTGAAGGTGGATGAGTCTGTTTCAAATAGTTGTTTAAATATCATAAAATTCTATTCCAGTTTGTATGGTTTTCTTACCTGATGATCTAACAAGAAATTATACAGACACTCTTACGCAGCTTAAACCTGGTCAGATGAATTTTTATAAGCTTTTATACAAAATATAATAAATAATGAATCCCAGTTATCATAGCCTTCGACATCATCTATATTTTTAACATTCATTTCATTCTTTAAATAATCAACAGTATTCACTATATGATTATCGTCAGCGCCATTTAGCTTAACAAGGTCTATTGCCGCTTGAGAAGGTGTCCATTCGCTTAGTAATTTAGTCACGGTGTATACTATCTACCTTAAATAATTAGTTCATTTATAAATTATACAGATTGTATATTTCCTGATCACAAATGCCACTAACTGTACAGAGTGTAAAAATATATCTCAATCATTGATCGCTACTCATAATATAATTGACAGCCTGACGTATCAAGTACATATAAAAGGGTGCTGCCCCTTTAATTCATTAGGCGTTATTATTTTTAAAAGAATACAAAAGGTTCACTATTACATTTGGTTTATTTGCAATTAAATTAGGAGTCATTTCTTTATTTAAAAATTCAGTATATCCTGCTATTATTTCTTTATTATCCATATTTAGATTTTTAAATCCCATCGACCAATCAGGAAATATTCTTTCATTTATTTCTTCTTTTACCATCAAAATATTACCAGTATTTCTATCATCTTTGATGATATCTTCGTATATGTCATCTACATCTTGTGTGTCACCTTCAAGAACCTGGATAAAATTGCGATTTAAATATAACAACATCCCGGTCACATGTTGCTTTAAGTTACGAGTTCTGCTTTGTTCCAAGAGATAAAGTAAATCTTCTTCGGTCATTTCTTTGGTCGCACTACTTACATATATTAACTGAATCATCATATTTCCTAATGTCTAATGTCTAATGTCTAATGTCTAATGTTTAAGCAAAGGGGTCGAGCGTCAGAGAGGTCCCGTCCGAAGAACGAGCTTGATCGTGTTGTTAGGGGTATCAATCAACCCCCATCTTTTTCTTACGCTCATTAGTGAACTCCCACCATTTTTTAGGTGGGCCACCTTCCATGTACCTTACAGCCGAAATAAATACATCGATAACACATGGATCATGTCGCTTGCTTGTAGCAGCGCAA